>Ga0073934_10001537_pt1 | contig 54679 bp, 46 predicted proteins | sample LarsenN4metaG_FD_76834 | JGI IMG/M metagenome (GOLD analysis project Ga0073934, IMG submission 76834) | Hot spring sediment bacterial and archeal communities from British Columbia, Canada, to study Microbial Dark Matter (Phase II) - Larsen... ...
AACGCTTCGCCGCGGCGGTTACCCGCCACTGCGCATGACTCGGGGCTGTCGTGGTTCGCTACACCTTCGACACAAATGACTTTCACATTCAACACCTTGCCGGCTTAACCGGCGCACGGGGGCCCCGATGAGCTCCGCCGGCGAACGAGCTTTCCTCGCGTTCGGAGGCTTCGTGCTCGACGTTCGCAACCGATCGTTGATCGGGCCGGAAGGCAATCCGCTCGAGATCTCGTCGCGCGCGTTCGAGACGCTCCGCGTGCTCGTCTCCCATCCGCACGAGCTCGTCGACAAGCACCGGCTGATGGCCGCAGTCTGGCCGAACCGCGTCGTCGAAGAGAACAACCTGAATCAGCAGATCTCGACGCTGCGCAAGTTGCTCGGCGATACGCCGAGCGACCACCGGTTCATCGTCACGGTGCCCGGCCAGGGCTATCGGTTCGCTTGCGACGTCGAGCGCCTCGATTCGCTGCCCCTGTTTGGCGAGGCCGCGCGTACCGATGGAAGGGGCCATGCGGCGCATCGCGACGCGGCGGCCACCGCTGCATCGGCCGGCAACTCACGGGTTGCGAGGGACGCCGGCACGGCTGGCTTGCCGCTCCCGCAACGCGATGTGCAACATGAAAATGGCAGCCGCGCGATCGGCCATTGGCGACTAGCCGCCGCGGCCGCGGGCGCGGCGGCGCTGATGCTCGGCGTCGTCGCCGCGTTCCAAGCGTGGCGCCACGCGCCGGTGCAAACGGACGTCGAGGCGCGTCTGCAGACCGCAGCGCTGCCCGGAACGGGCGGCACGCGCAACGTCGACGCGTACGACGCGTATCTCGCGGCGCACGCCGTCACGAACGGCGGCGGCACGGCACTCGCGCGCGAAGCGATTCCGTTACTCGAGCGCGCCGTAGAGCTCGACCCGGAGTTCGCCTTGGCCTGGGCCGCGCTCGCCGAGGCGTACACGTACGCGGCCGATTTCCCGGCGTCCTCGGCGTTGCCGATGACGGCCGCCGAGATCCAGCAACGCATCGCGCGCGCCGCTTTGCGCGCCTTCGAGCTCGCGCCGGAGGCGCCGCAAACGCTGCGCAGCGCCGGCATGGTCTCGATGCAGAGCCGCGATTGGCTCGAAGCGGAGCGACGCCTCCGCAAAGCCGTCGAGATCGCGGGGCCGTACGACTACGACGCGAATCTGCTCTACGCGTTGTTTCTGATGAACGTCGGCCGCGCCACCGAAGCGCGCGGTTACGTCGAGCGCGCAATGCGCGCCGAGCCGCTGCTGCTCCGGCCCATCACGTTCATGGCCGCGCTGCACGAGATGCAAGGCGAGCTCGACGAGGCCGAAGCGCTGCTGCGCTCGACGTCTCACCTGGCCGGCGACGAGACGATGCGCAGAAACGCTCTCGTGATGATCGAGCTCGGACGCGGCAACGCGGCCGGCCTGCGGAGCATCATGGAAGAGTACGGGCTGCCGAGCGAAACGGTCGACGATTCGCCGCGCGCGCTCGCGGAGCTGCGGCGATATTTGGCCGCCGCCGAGCGCGACGGCACGGCGGCCAATCTACTGCCGCTCGCGGCCTTCGCTTCATTTCATGGCGACGAGCCGCTCGCGCTCGAGATGCTGGGCGCGTTGGGCCCGACACAGAATCTGCACGCGCTGTGGCGCCCGGCGCTTCGCGAGCTGCGGCGGCAACCCGGCTTCGACGTCGTCGTCGAGCGGCTCGGCTTGGCCGAATACTGGCAACAAAGCGGCAACTGGGGCGAGTTCTGCCGCGGCACGCCGAGCGGCGGATTCAGCTGCGAGTGAGCGCTCAGTTCTCGCGCAGCGCCGCGCAGACGTCGATGCGTGACGCGCGCCTCGCGGGCACGTACGACGCGAGCATCGTCACGGCGAGCATCGTGAGCGGCACGACAGCGAGCACCCACGGGTCGAGCGCGCTCGTCTCGTAGAGCTGGCTCGCGACAACCTGCCGCAGCGCGATCGCACCCGCGATTCCGACGACGACGCCGATGCCCGCGAGCTGCAGCGCGCGCGTGACGAACATCCTGAGCAGGTTGCCGCGCTCGGCGCCGAACGCCGAGCGCACCGCGATCTCGTTGAAGCGCTGATTCACGGAGAACGCGATGAGGCCGTACGTGCCGACGGCCGCCAGCGTCAGGGACACGAGGCCGAACACGACGAGCACGACGGCGCCGAGTCGATGCCGCGCCAGCGACGCCGAGATGACGTCGGAGTACAGCGCGAAGACGCCGGGGATCGTCGAGTCCATCTGCTCGAGCTCGCGCCGGATGGCCGGGATCAGCGCCGCGGGGTCGTCCGTCGCCGCGCGAACCATGACGGCCATCTTGCGCATGATGATTTGCTCGTGCGGCAGGTACACCGCGGGCTGCACGTCGTCCTCGATCCGGGTCTGCTTGATGTCGGGGATCACGCCGACGATCTCGGCTTCGAGGACGGTGGACTCGCCGAGCTGGCCGAAGCCGGCCGAGCCCGGGCGCATGCCGCCGACGGCCCCACCGATACGCCGGCCGATCGGGTTCTCTCCGGCGAGAAACGCCCGCACGTAGGCCTCGTTGACGACGGCGACGCCGGGGCCGCCGCGCCGGTCGGTCGCCTCGAGCAGCCGGCCCTGCACCGGACGGATGCCGAGCGTCGTGAAGAACTCGGGCGTGACTTGGTTACCGTAAGCGAGCTGCTCGGCCGGGTTCGGGCTGCCGACGAGAAAGTACGGGCCCAAAACGACGGGGAAGAGACCTTGGTTCAACGGCGCGGCCGACGCCGCGCCGACCGAGGCCACGCCGGGCAGCGCCTGAATGCGGCGGATCAGCTCTTGATAGAACTGCGCGACTCCGAGCATGCCCGTCCCATCGTAGACGACCACTTGGCGGTCCTGATCCACGCGCATGTTGCTCACGTCGATGCGCCCCGTGACGTTCAACACGAGCGTCAGCATGCGATTCGGGTCGAAACCCGGATCGGCCGTCGCGAGCTGCGAGTAGCTCCGCACGAGGAGCCCGGCGCCGATCACGAGCACGACGGCCAGCGCGATCTCGGCGATCACGAGCGTGCCGAACACGCGATTTCGCCCCGGCGCGACGGCGGCGGACCGGCCGCCCGAATTGATCAGCGCGCTCAAGTCGCCGCGCGACACGCGCAACGCCGGCGCGAAGCCCGCGAGGAACGTCACGAGCAGCACGCAAGCGGCCGCGAACAGCAGGACGTCGGCGTCGATCGACAGCGTGCCGAACCGCGGCAGATCGGCGGGTCCAATCGCCTGCAATACCTGGATCGCGCCGAGCGCGAGGCCGAGGCCGATAACGCCGCCCAACGCGCAGAGCACGAAGCTCTCGGTCATGAGCTGCCGAAACACGCGCCAGCGGCGCGCGCCGAGCGCCTCGCGCAGCGCGAGCTCGCTTTGCCGCACGACGCCGCGCGCGAGCAGCAGATTCGCGACGTTGATGCACGCGATCAGCAGGAGGACGGCCGTCGCGCCGGACACGATGAACAACGTGGGCCGCAAATCGCCGACGATTTCGTGGAGCAGCGGTTGCGAAACGAACGCGAGCCGTCGCCCGTCGGGCCACGGCGTCGACTCGCGGAGGCGCCCTGCGAAGACGTCGAGCTCCGCTTGCACCTCGGCGGCCGATGAGCCGGGAACCGCTCGCACGTACCCCGGCATGTTGAAGAGTGGGAGCGGACGGTCCATGCCGGCGTCCTGCCCCGTGAAGATCAGCGTCCACATCGAAGTTCCGATCGGGAACTCGAAGCCCGGCGCGGCCACGCCGATGACCTGCAATGGGCCGCTGCCGACGTTGATCGTCTTCCCGAGTATGTCCGGATCGGAACCGAAGACGTCGCGCCACGTCTGGTGGCTCAAGATCGTATTGCGGAAGTTGTCGCTGGGCTCGAACGAGCGGCCCATGAACATCGGCTCCTTGAACACCTTGAAGAACTCCTTCGAGGTGCGGAACTCGTTGACGAAGAACGCCGTGTTCTGGTCGTTCACGACGGACTGCTCGAACGAGTAGCCGTAGAACGCGGACTCGATCCGCTCGCCCTCCTCGGCCATCGGGTCGATGTGCGGCGGCCCCGTCGTGCCGCGCGGCAAGCCCGCGGCGTCGACGGTGTAGACGCGGTAGATGTCGCCCGAATCTTCGTAATCGAGCGGCTGCAGCAGCACTGCGTCCACGACGCTGAAGATCACCGTGCTCGCGGCGATGCCGAGCGCGAGCGTGACGACCGCGGTGATCGTGAACGCGAGGTTCTTCGTGAGCACTCGCCGCGTGAAGGTGAGATCGCGGCCCAGCGCGTCGAACCAATTGGACGTAGCCATCGTGGTGAGCCCCTCGCGATCCGGGATCCGAGACCTCACGTCCGTGTGCGCCGCCCGAGATCCGGCCGGCGACCCACGATACTCCCCGAGCGGCCCGGCCGATAGGCCGTGCCCGATCCGGTCGGCGCGAGGCGGCGATGAATCCCGTCGCTCTCGGCGAACCGGCGAGGACGGTCGGCGCGCCGACCGCTGACCGACGCCCGGCGCCGTGCTACAAGCGGTACGGGACAGTTGCCGGTCGATCGCACGACGTTTCGTTCTGGCCGAGCGGCGGTTCGGTTCCGGCGCGAGCCGGGACGGCCCGACCCCTTCTCGGGACTCGGGGCTACCGTGCCCGTCGACTTCGCCGGCGAGAAGATCGAGCTCGTCGGCTGGCTGCGCACCGAGAACGTCGTCGGCTACGCGGGACTCTGGCTCCGCGAAGACGGAGCCGCCGGGGTGCTCGCCTTCGACAACATGCAGCAGCGGCAAATCGACGGCACGCGCGACTGGACCGAATATCGCATCGAGCTGCCGCTCGCTTCCGGCGTGCGCCAGCTCGTGTTCGGCGCGCTGCTCGTCGGCGAAGGCACGGTGTGGGCCGACGACTTGCGCGTCCTCGTCGACGGCGTTCCTCTGGCGAACGTGCCGCGGCTCGAGACGATCATCGACAAGGACCGCGAGTTCGTCTCGGGATCCGGCGTTTCCGCGGAGACGCTGAGCGAGCAACAAATCGAGAACCTCGCCGTGCTCGCGCGCGTGTGGGGATTCTTGAAGTACCACCATCCGCGCGTCGCAGGCGGCGAGCTCCATTGGGACTTCGAGCTGTTCCGCGTGCTGCCGTCCGTGCTCGCCGCCTCGAGCGCCGCCGAGCGCAACGACGCCCTGCTCGAATGGACGCGGCGTCTCGGCGAGCCAACGCCCTGCGAGCCATGCGCGATCGCGCCGAGCGATCCCGTGCTCGCAGCGGACGTCGGTTGGATAGAGGACGAAGCGCTACTCGGCGAAGGGTTGTCGGCTTATTTGCGCAACGTCCATCGCAATCGCTTCGCCGGGGATCGGCAGTTCTACATCGATCGCGCCCCGGGCGTGGGCAACGCCGTCTTCACGAACGAGCCGGCCTACGACGCGTCCGTCGCGACGGACTTGGGATTCAGGCTTCTGGCGCTGATTCGCTATTGGAACATGGTCGAGTACTGGTTCCCGTACCGCGACGTCATAGGCACGCCGTGGCCGCAAGTGCTCGTCGATTTCATTCCCGTGTTCGCGGGGGCCGAAACCTTTCAGGAATACAACATCGCGCTCGCGCGCTTGATCGTCACGATCGACGACACGCACGCGATTCTGCAAACCACGGTGAATCCGCTGCCGCCGTACGGCGAATGCCTCGTGCCCGTCGCGCTGCGCTTCGTCGAGGATCGCGCTACGGTCGCGGGCTATCGCCATGCGACGAAAGGCCCGGCCTCGGGCCTCGAAACCGGCGACGTCATCGTCGCGGTCGACGGGGCGCCCGTCGAGCGCCTCGTCGAAGAATGGCGGCCCTACTACCCCGCCTCGAACGAGCCTGCGCGGCTCAACCGGATGGCGATGTTCGTGCTGCGCGGTGCATGTAAGTCGACCGAGCTCCGCATCCGGCGCGGCGCGCGCGAGCTCGACGTGCGCGCCGAGCGCATTCCGGGCGCCGAGATCGATTACCGCGTGCTCGCGACGCACGACAAGCCCGGCGACACGTTCCAGTGGCTGACCGACGACGTCGCATATGTGAAGCTCTCGACGATTCGCCAAGCCGACGTGCCGAGCTATCTCGAAGCGCTGCAGCGAGCGAGCGGCCTCGTCGTCGACATCCGAAACTACCCGAGCGAGTTCGTCGTCTTCGCGCTCGGCGGCCACTTCGTGCGCGAGCCGACGCCGTTCGCACGCTTCTCGGGTCCCGACCTCGCGAACCCGGGCGCGTTCGCGGCGATCGGGCCGATCTCGCTGCAGCCGCTCGAGCCGCACTACGACGGGCCGATCGCCATACTCGTCGACGAAGCGACGGTGAGCCAGGCCGAGTACACGGCGATGGCGCTGCGAGCGTCGCCCAACGCGTTCGTCGTCGGCAGCACGACGCAGGGTTCGGATGGCAACGTCTCGACGCTCCCGCTGCCGGGTGGGCTCGCGTCGCGGTTCAGCGGCCTCGGCGTTTTCTATCCCGACGGGTCGCCGACGCAGCGGATCGGCATCGTCCCCGACGTCGTCGTAGAGCCGACGATCGAAGGCATTCGCTCAGGGCGCGACGAGGTGCTCGAAGCGGCCTTGCGCGAGATTTCGGCGCGCGCGGACCAGTCGCCTAGTCGGCCCTGAGCGCGGTCATCGGCTCGACGCGTGTGGCCCGGCGCGCCGGGAACCACGCCGCGCCGAGCGCAACGAGAATCAGCAGCGCGACGACTATTGCGAACGTCAACGGATCGCGCGGCTGGACGCCGTACAGCATGCTCGCGGCGAGCCGTGTCGCGGCGAGAGCGCCGACTACGCCGAGAGCAACGCCGGCAAACGCGGGAATCAGGCCGTGCTCCATCGCAAGGCGATGCACGTTCTCGGTTCTTGCGCCAAGCGCCATGCGAACGCCGAATTCGTGGGTGCGTTCCGTGACCTCGTAGCTGATCACGGCCGCTAGGCCGACGGCGGCCAGCACCAACGCAATCGCCGCAAACACCGTTAGCAACGCCATATTGAATCGCGGCGCCTCGAAGTTGCCCGCCAAAGCCGTCTCGACCAGCAACACGCTCGGTATCGCGATCTCGGGATCGAGCTCGCGTACCGCGGAGCGCAGCGCAGCCATCGCAACAGCCGGGTCGCCGACGGCGCGCACGATCACCGTGAGACTCGGCGGGCCCGAGCCTGGGAATAACCGCTCCTGCTTCGATGGCGTGTAAAACTGCCACAGGTCGCGCTGCAGCATCGGCGACGAGGCGACGTTGCTGGCGACCCCGATGACGGTTCTCCACACGTTGCCCATCCTGACCTCGCCGCCCACCGCCTCGCCGTCGGGCCAAAAGTGGCGCGCAGTCGCTTCGTCGACGAGCATCACGGGGGCGCCGTCGCGCGCTTCTTCGGCAGTGAACGTGCGCCCCTCGAGCAGGCGAATGCCGAGCGTCGAAAAATAGTCCGGCCGCACCGAGTTCATCGGCTTCGGCGCTTGCACGTCGCCCTCGCCGACGGTCGCTCCACGGATCTCGAACTCGCCGCCGATCACCGCCATGAAATTGGGCGGAGCGTAGGAAGCCTGCGTGACGGCAGCGACGCCTGGCGAAGCCCGAAGCCGATCGAACAGCTGCTCGAGCAGCACCTCGCGGCTAGCCCCCTCCTGATACCGCCCGCTCGGCATCGTGAGCTGCGCCGTGAACAGATTGTTCGTGTCGAAGCCGAGGTCGAGGTTTTGCAGATAGATGACGCTGCGCACGAGCAGCCCCGCGCTGACGAGCAGCACGACCGATATCGCCATCTGCGCGACGACGAGCAACTTTCGCAGCCGCTGCCCGCCGCCGCCCCGTACCGTGCCCGAAGCGCCGTGGCGCAATGCGTTCGCGAGCTTGCGCGACTTGAGCTGCAGAGCGGGCGCCAGGCCGAACAGGAACGCGGTGGCAGCAGACAGGCCGAACGTGAACGCGACGACCGTCGCGTCGAATTGCACCTCGGCAAGCGCGCTCATGTTCGGCCGCAGCTGGACGAGAATCCGCAGCGTCACCCAGCCGAGCGCGACGCCGACTATGCCTGCGGCGAGCGCGAGCACGACGCACTCGGCGAACAACGCACGCACGAGTCGCCACGTGCTCGCGCCGAGCGCCGAGCGCAGCGCCAGCTCGCGGGCGCGCGACGCGCTGCGCGCGAGCAGTAGGTTCGCCACGTTCGAGCAGGCCACGAGCAGCACGAGGCCGACGGCAGCGGCCAGCACCAGCAACGCGTCCCGCGTGCTCGCGTTCATGCGGTCCGTCGGCCCTTCGACGCGCGCGGTCGATTTTTCGTCGCCGAAGAACGGCCGCGGCGCTTCCGCCTCGACACGCGCGAGGATCGGATCGAGCTGGCGGCGCAGTGTGTCGCCGTCGATCCCAGGCCGAAGTCGGGCGATTGCTTCGCTGAACCGGAAGCCCCCCGGCGCACCGGAGGGCGCAGCGAGCGACAGGGGGAACCAAACATCCGCGGACGGCCCGCGGGCGAACGCGTCCCACCGCGGCGGCATCACTCCGACGACGACGTGCTGAACGTCGTCGAGCGTGATTGCGCGCCCCAGCACGTCGTTCGCGCCGCCATAGTCGCGCTGCCACATCTCGTAACTGAGCATCACGACGGCCTGCGCTCCTACCTCGGCGTCGGCGGGCGTGAAACTGCGGCCGAGCACGGGCGAAACTCCGAGCAGACTCGGCAACCCGGGCGTGATTCGCGTGCCGCGCAGGACGCGGCCGCCGTTGTCGTCGTACGCGAGCACGCTGATCGAATTGAAGCTCTCGACGCCATCGAGCGCGCGCACTTCATCACGCCAGGCGGCAACGACGGGGTTCGGCGCCGGAAAGAGGGCGCTCTCGCCCTCCAGGCCTCGAATGTTGAGCCCCAGGTAGACGAGCTCGTCCGCATCGGGATACGGGAGCGGGTTCAGCATCAACCTATTCACGACGCTGAAGATCGCGGTGTTCGCGCCCAGCCCGAGCGCGAGCGTGAGCACCGTGACGCAGGTGAACCAGCGGTTCTTCAACAGCTCGCGGCAAGCCGCTTTCAGGTCCAGCAGCATTCGATTCTCACTGCTTGGAAGGCTCGAACCGAACTCTAACGTACGACGCGGCCCAAATCATGCTGGCATTCGCGGGTGTCGCTTGGCTGCCCAAGGGCATCCATGGAAGCAGCTGCGTTGAAATGCTTACCCCCTACGTATAGGCTCGATGGCATGAAGCTACCGGATGACATCCGTAAACGTTTCGTCCGCTACGGACGTCAAGGAGGCAAGGCTCGCGCGCTGCGCATGAACGCCGAACGGCGGCGGGAGATCGCGCAGCGCGCCGCTTCCTCGCGCTGGATTCGCGCGCGCTTCGGCGCTTCGAGCTTCGCTGAGCTCGGCCTGCCTGGCGGCGAAATCGTCGACGCCGGGCTTGCTCACCTCGCCGACGGCACCGTCAGCCCGGAAAGCTTCGCCGTGTCGCTGGCGGCGCCGCGACTTCGACGCGAGGGCGTGCCGCTGCCGGCACACTCGGTGCACACGGACCCGGAAGACCGGCTGTACGCCTTGCTATCGACAACGGCGGGCGATCTCGCCCATGCCCGCTACGCTGCCTACCTGGACCAGATGACGTCGTTCGCCGATGCGTGCGGTCTCGTAAAGCGGCGGCGAATTGGCCGTGCGAAATAGGCTCAACCGCGAAGCTTTGCAGGAGCTCATGCGAGAGCTCGCGCGTTCGGCCAATCCCAAGCGAGCTTATCGAGTCTTCTTGGTCGGCGGCGGTACCGCCGTATTCGAGGGTTGGCGAGAATCCTCTATCGATGCCGATCTCTACGCCGACCGGGACGAGATCTTTCGTGACGTGCAAGCCATCAAGGAGCGCCTCCGCCTGAACATCGAGCTCGTCAGGCCCGAGGATTTCGTGCCTCCGCTCGAGGGCAGCGAAGACCGCCACGTGTTCGTCGAGACCGTGGGCCGTGTGACCTTCTACCACTACGATCCGTACGCGCAGCTGCTCTCCAAGGTCGTTCGCGGTTTCGCACGCGACATGGAGGATGCCAGAGCGCTGGTCACGAGCGGCTTCGTGGATCCGGATCGCTTCCGAAAGCTCGTAGAAGGCATTCCGGAGTCCGCGTATTCGAAATACCCAAGGCTGTCCTCGCGGGCCGTCCGGGCCGCCGTCGAGGAGTTCTTGTCCGGCCTGGGAGGCTCGACGCGGCCCGCCTAAAGCGGACTCAGGCTGCCGTCAATCGGCCCTGAGCGCAGTGATCGGATCGACAAGAGAGGCGCGCTGCGCGGGCAGCCAGCTTGCGCCGAGCGCGACAAGCGTCAGCAGCATCACGACGCCCAGGAACGTGAGCGGATCGCGCGGCTGCACGCCGTACAGCAGCCGCGCCGCGAGCTGCGTGGCGACCAAAGCAAAGAGCACGCCGGCCGCGACGCCGACGAACGCGGGGCTGAGCCCATGCTTCATCGCGAGGCGCCGAACGTTTTCCGTTCGCGCCCCGAGCGCCATGCGGATGCCGATCTCGTGCGTGCGTTCCGTGACTTCATAGCCGATGACGGCCGCGAGGCCGACCGCGGCCAAAACGAGCGCGATCGCAGCAAACGCGATCAGGAGCGCCATGTTGAAGCGCGGGCCGTCGATGCTGTTCGCGAGCGCGGTGTCGGTGCGCAACAGGTTCGAAATCGCGATCTCGGGATCGAGAGCCTGAATCGCACCTCTCACGGAAGCGATGACGTCGGCGGAATCTCCGGCCGCGCGCACGACGAGCGCGATAGACGGCGTAGAACCGACCAAGCCCGGCACGTCGACGAACGGCAAGTAGAACTGCGGCGCGTCGCGCCGCGCCATGAGCCCGCCGGAAATGACGTTGTCGACGACGCCGACGACCGTCAACCAGCCGCGCAGCCGGATCTCCGCGCCGACCGCGTTGCCCCCGGGCCAGAAGCGCTCGGCGAACGCGCGATTGACGATCACGGCACCGCCTTTCTGCTGTTCCTCGGCCGTGAACGTGCGGAAGCAGGGCGCCTGCGGTGAGGAGCGCGACGACTGTAGCTCAGTGGCGACTGAACGGGAACGCGGCCGAGCGCCGCCGTATGCCAGCAGTGACCCTAGAGCCAGCCGAACCCGCGCGCCATCGTGCCCAGCATGGCGGCCGCGAGGGCCAAATAAAGCAGAAGCGCCCAGATCTTCGCGGCGGCAATGGCCGCCAGCAGCTCGCTCTTCGCCGCGGCGAGCTCGATCTTCGTGGCGCAGGCGCCGATGGCCGTCGCAAGCTCGCTTTTCGTCGCCGCGAGCTGGTCCTTCATAGCGCCGATGGCGGTAGCGAGCTCGTCCTTCGCCTTCGCAAGCTCGCTTTTCGTGATCTCGAGCTCGCGGTTCGTGCCCATGATGCTGTCTTTGAGTGCCGCAAGCGAAGCGCTCACGGCGTCGAACTTCGCTTCCATCCTCTCGCGCAGCGACCTGACATCGTGTTTGAGATCGGTGGCGTCACCGCGCAGGTGAGCGACGTCCGCTTCGAGCCGAGCGATGCGAGCTTCCACGGGCATCTCCGTCGATACCGGTTCCGTCGCCAATTCTATGTCCTCGACTTGTAAGGAAGTCCAGCAGGAAGCGCATATTCGAAGGCTTACCGGACGGTCGAGCAACGTCCGTTTCTCGGCAATTTGGACAGATCACTGCCCGGCGGCTCCGGCGCACGGGCTGCGCGCTGGGACGGGATACTTACCGCGGGGCGATGGTCGCGGGCGCCCAGTGCTCGTCGAGCTTGCCGTCGACGACGCGCCACATGTAGAACCACGTGCTCGTGTACTTCTCGCCGGCCCTTGCGGGATGGTCGTACTCGCGTTTGAGGACGACCGTGACGAGATCGCCGTCGGCGAGGACGGCGACGAGCGGCGTCGTGAGCTTGCCGCAGCTCTCCGTGCGTTGCCGCGTGCGCGTGAAGAACGCCATGATTCCGTCGCGGCCCGAGCGGCCGTTGGGGTTGTGCTGAAGGTAGCGCTCGCTGAGCCACTCCGGCGCGCGCTCCCAGTGATTGCACTGTAAGAGCTCGCGCATGAAGTGCAGAGCGAGCTGCTTGTTCGCGTGCAGCACGGGATCGTCGTCGACGAACAGCGCCTCCGGGTCTTCTACGGCGGCGACGGGCTCTTGCGCAGCGAGCGGCGCGGCGAAGGCAACGACGAACGCCAGCAGCACCTTCCGGACAAAGCTCATCGTTCTACTGCGCCAACAACCGCTCGATCAGCGCCGCCGTCTCGGGATGATCCTCGGCGAGCGCCACGTCGCGCGGCGTCGCGCCGTCGGGGCTCGTCTGCTTCGCGTCGATCGGCGCGCCCTGCTCGTGCAGGAACTCGATCACCTCGTTCCAGCCCTGAAACGCGGCGCCGTGCGCGAGCGTGAGCCCGGCGACGCGCGGACGCTGGAAACCGATGCTGAGCTCCGTCGTACGGCCGTCGAGCGTGGCGCCCGCGGCGAGCAACAGCTTCATCGTCGCGACGGCGTCGGCGCCGGTCTTGTAGCGGCCGATCGTCGGATACTCGCGGAATACGCCGTACCAATGTCCAACACCGGCCGCCGCCATCATCGGCGTGATGCCGAACACGTTCGCGGCGTGCACGTTCGCGCCGTGCTCGAGCAACAGCTTCACGGCTTCGTCGTCGCTCGCCTTCGCCGCGACGTGCAGCGCCGTCGCGCCGGGGCTCACGACGAGCACGTCGGGGCTGCCGTCCGTGAAGCCGCGGTCGCCGGGCTCGTTGCGCAGCGGCGGCTGGTGCTTCAAACGCATGTTCACGTTCGCGCCGCGCTCGATCAGCACGCGCGCCACGTCGAGGCCCGTGTGCTCGTCGAGCGAGGGCAAGTCGTTGCGCCGGCTGTCCGGAATGCGATTGAGCTCGATCGCGAGATAGAGCGGGCTCCTGCCCCACCAGTCCCACCGATTCACGTCGGCGCCATGCTCGATCAGCTCGACGGCCGTATCGAACTGCCGGTTGTAGAGCGCGAGCACGAGCGGCGTCATGCCGTACGGATCCGATAGATCGACGTCCGCACCGCCCGCCACGAGCGGCTCCACGCACGCGACGCACCCCTCGCGCGCGGCATATAAGAGCGGCGTGAACCCGCCCGTCTGCATGATCTTGATCCGCGGCTCCGCCGTCACGCGCCTCTCCCACTCGTGCGCCGTCCCGCGCGCGTCGACGTCCGCGCCGTGCTCGAGCAGCAGCCGAATCATCTCAGGCTGCTTCTGCGCCGCCGCCCACATCAACGCCGTCTGCCCGCCGAACCCCTCGCGCGCGTTCACGCGCGCCCCGCGCTCGAGCAGCAGCTTCGCCGCCTCCACGCGCCCCGTCCTGGCGACGACCATGAGCGCCGTCTGCCCCTCGGCATTCGGCGAATCGACGTCCGCACCCGCCTCGAGCAACGCCGCGATGATCTCGGCATCCGCCTCGACCGCCGCCGCCGCGAGCGGCGTGACACCGTAGTCGTTCGCCGCATCGGGATTCGCCCCGCGCGCGAGTAGCGCCTCGACGAGCTCGCGGTCACCGTTGTGCGCCGCCCAAAGCAGCGCCGTCGCGCCATCCGGCCCACGCGCATCGACGTTCGCGCCCTGTTCGAGCGCACGCAACGCCGCGGCCTGTTCCCCGCGCTCCACGAGCTCCGGCAAAGACTCCGCGGCAAAGCTAGCGCTCGCGACGCCCAAGAAAATCAGCAAGACGAGGTAGGCCCAAAGCGGCGGCCGTTCTGCTGTGCGAAAAAGCGGCGGCTGCATCTCGGAGGCTCCTCCCGAGACCGTCGCCGCACAGGGATGTGCGGCGCCGAGCCGCATGGACGCTCTTCCGGCGTGTCTCGGGAGGAGCCTCCGAGAGGCGGCCGCCGCGAGCAACGCCGCAAGGAAGGCCGCCGCCCGCGATGCGCTCATTCGCTCAAGCGCATCGGCGCTAAACGTCGGAAAGCTCACCGGTACTATTGCCGAGCGACTCGACAGGCACGCCGGCGCGCTCGAGCAGCGTGAAGATCAGGTTGGCGTGCGGCGTATCCTGCGCGAACTTCAGATGCTGACCGCCGCGCAGCGCCCCGTAGCCGCGGCCGAAGACGACCGACGGCAACGGATCCGCGTTGTGCAAGTTCGAGTCGCTCATGTTGCTGCCGTAGAGCAGGATCGCGTGATCGAGCAGCGACCCATCGCCGTCAGGCGTGTTGCGCAGCTTGTCGAGAAACCGCGCGAACACCGTCGAGTGATACGTTTGCACGACCGCGAGCCGCGCCATCTTGTCCGCATTGTTCTGATGGTGCGACAGCGGATGAAACGCCTCCGACACGCCGACCTGGTTGTACGTGAGCATGCTGATCTCGGCGGCCATCATCATCGAGACGATGCGCGTGAGCCCCGCCTCGTACGCGAGCGCCGCGAGATCGAACATCAAGTTGATGTGCGCGTCGAAGTCCTGCGGCACGCCGGCCGGCGCGTCGGGCAGATCGAGCTCCGAAAGGTCCTGCTCCGCCATCTTTCGCGCTTGCTGCTCGATCTCGCGCACCGAATCGAGGTACTCGGCCATGCGCGCTTGATCGGCGGGCCCGAGCACGCCGCGCAGCGACGACGCCTCGTCGCGCACGAGGTCGAGCAAGCTGCCCGTCTGCGCCGCGATCGCCGCGCGCTCCGCGGCCGTGTCGCCTTGGCCGAACAAGCGGTAGAAGAGCTTGCGCGGATTGTGCTCCATCGGCAGCGGCTGCTTCGCCGTGCGGAACGAGATCGTCGACCCCATACCGCAACCGAACTCCGCCGTGCACGCTTGGCCGCTGCCGGGCTTCACCTCGGTGCAGAGCTCGAGCGACGGGAACGGCGTGTCGGCGCCGAGCTGGCGCGCCGCAATCTGATCGGCCGAGATGCCGCGCAGCGGATCGCCGGTGCTCGGCCAGAACGGCGACGTGCACGAGAGCCACGTGCCGGGATTCACGGTGTGGACGCCGGCACCCTCCGCGGCTTCGTTGCGCAGGCCGCTGACGACGGTCATGTCGGCCTTGAACGGCGCGAACGGCGCGAGAATTTGCGGCAGCTCGAACGCGCGGCCCATTTCGGCCGGCGTCCAGCGGTCGATGACGGCGCCGTGCGGCAGATAGAAGAAACCGAGCTTCGGTTTTGGCCGCGCCGCGGTCTGCGCGAGCGCCGTGCCGGCCGGAATCATCGCGTCGAGCAGCGGAAGCGCGATCGCGGCGCCGGCCCCGCGGAGCACGGTGCGGCGCGAAAGATGTTTCTTGCTGATGAACATGCGAGCGTCCCCTTACGCGCCGCCCTTCATCCGAAACTGCCTGCTGTCCACGATACCCCAAACGAGGTCCGAAAGCCGGTAGCCGTTCTTCTCGGCGTCGCGGACGATGCGCCGCACCGTCGGCATGTCCGTGTAATCGAGCGAGCGGCCGAGTCCGTAAGTCATTAATTTCTCGGTCAAAGTCTGTACGAGCTGGTCCGGCCGCCCGAGCAGCGCCTCACGCAGCTCGACGGGGCCCGTTACGACCGTGCCGTCGACGAGCACACCCGAGGAATCGATCGGCTCGCCGGCCTCGCGGTCCTTCACGCGCCAGCGGCCGACGGCGTCGAAGTTCTCGAGCGCGAAGCCGAGCGGATCGATGACGCCATGACAACCGTTGCACGACGGGCTCGTGCGATGCGCCTCGAGCCGGGCGCGCACGGTGCTCGCCTTCTCACCTTCGACGGTCTCGACGAGCGCCTCGACGTTCGGCGGCGGCGCGGCGGGCGGGGTGCCGAGCACGTTCTCGAGCAGCCATTGGCCGCGCAGCACCGGCGACGTGCGATTCGGATACGACGACACGAGCAATACGCCGCCCTTGCCGAGCAAGCCGAAGCGGTTGGCGTCGTCGAGCTCGACGCGGCGGAAACGCGTGCCGCGGATATCGTTGATCCCGTAGTGCCGCGCGAGCGCCTCGTTGACGAACGTGTGCTCGGCCGTCAGGAGATCGAGCACGCTTCGGTCGGAGCGGAAAATGCTGTCGACGAACAGCGTGGCTTCGGTGACGAAATGCGCGCGGATGTCGCGATCGACGTCCGCGAACAACGACGGATCGGGCGCGAGGCTGTCGAGCTCTCCCAAATTCAGCCACTGAAACGCGAAATTCGACGCGAGCGTCTCGGCGCGCGGGTCGGCGAGCATGCGCTCGACTTGCCGCTTCAGCACGGCGGGATCGGCGAGCTTGTCCTCGGCGGCGAGCGCGAGCAGCTCGGCGTCGGGGATCGTGCTCCAGAGGAAGAACGACAGCCGCGACGCGAGCTCGACGCTCGATAGCGGATACGCCCGGCCAGCCTCGACGCCTTCGGGCTTCGGCTCGAAGCGGTACAGGAATTTCGGATGCGCGAGCACGCCGGCGAGCGCGTGCTCGACGCCCTTCTCGAAGCCGCCGACGGCAACGCCTTCGTCGTAAAGTCGCATGAGCCGCGGCAAATCGTCGGCATTGAACGCGCCGCGGAACGCCTCGCGCGCGAGCGTCGCGACGATGCGCTCGGCGCAGCCCTTTTCCTCGGCGGAGACTTCGGGCCGGCACACGAAGATCTTGTCGCGGCTCCGCGTGCTCGAGAGACCGGTCGCGTTGACGGGCCCGAAGATCTCGAGCGAATTCAGCGTCAGCACGGCGTCCTGCCCGCCGCCCGGCACCTGCGCGTGCAGCCAGCGGTCGGACTCCGCGAACGAGCGGTGCAAGAACGCGACGCCGAGCCGGTGCACGCCCGCCGTCGTCGTGAACGGAATGTTCTTGAGGCGCGCGTTGATCTCGTCGACGGCCGGCGCGCCGATCTGATCGAGCTTCTTCAGATCCTCGCCGCCGCCGATCTCGAGCTCGAAGAACTTGCGGCCGTCGAGCAGCGCGACGAGCGTGTTCTCGTGCTCCTGATTGAAGCCCCAGAGGCCCGTCACGAGATCGCCGATGTTGAGCCGGTACTCGCCGTCGGCCGGGAAGTAGTGCTCGATGACGGCGCCGCCGCGCGTGCCGAGCGGCAGGCCCGGAACGTGAAACTGTTGCGCGCGCGCGTTGCCGATCGTGTACGGCACGCCGACGGCACGCGGGTGCGTATTGCCCACGGCCTGCGCGGCGAGATTACGCGCGGCGCTCAGGAACTGGTCGATGAACGACGGTGACACGGTGAGCGCGTTCGCGATGTTGTCGAAGCCGTGCTCGACGCCGTCGACGGGGAGCAGCGTGGCCGGGTCGACCTCGAGCGCGAGCAGGTCGCGGATCGCGTTCGCGTACTCCGTGCGGTTCATGCGGTGCGGTGTAACGTAGCCGGGCGCGGGCGTCGGCGCCGCGGCGTCGAGCGTCGCCTCGAGCCAAGCGACGAACTCGTCCGTCTCGGCATTGCTCGGCTTCGAGCCGCCCGGCGGCGGCATCATGCGGCCGCGAAGCTTCCGCACGGCGCGCTCGAACGTCTCGGCATGTGCCGCCACGTCGTCGGGCGACAGCGCGTCGAATGCGATGTCGGCCGTGAGGTCGATCTCGTTGTGGCACTCGACGCAGTAGCGCTCGACGAACGGCCACTGCTCGCGCCCTTCGGCGCGCAGCTCTTCGGGCGTCGGCTCGCCGCTGCACGCAGCCAGCGCGACGAGCGCCGTCACGGCTCCCGCCGCGGCAGCCGCGCGCTCAAGCGATGTTGCGTAACCGCGTGTCATGCGCGTCTCGCAAGTGCCCCCACGTGCTTTGAAACGCCAGCGTCACGAACAGCGTGGGATCGCCGAACTGGGCGTCGAACTCGGCCGTCGGCCTCGCGGCCAACACCTCGTCGACGCCGAGCGCCTTGAGCAGATGACCGTGAATGCGCTCGAACACGGTCAGGTACATCTCGTGCTGCGCTTTCAGCTCCGCGAACGACATCACGGGGCCGACGGCCGGCACGATGCGCGTGCGCTCGTTCGCCACCTCGAGCAGCCGGTCGAAGCCGTTCAACATGCCGGCGGTCCAGCCGCCCGTCCACCAGTCGATGATCGGCCAGCCCGCGTTCGAGACGAAACCGCCCGCCACGAGCACGTTCTCGTCGGGGAAGAACACGAAGAGATCGCCGTCCGTGTGCGCGTCGCGCGCCCAGCCGTACTCGACGGCGCGCTTGCCGAACGTGATGCGCCCTGGGTCGTAGACGCTCGTCGTCGGCCGCGCCGCCTTCGGCAGCGGCGGGTATTTCTTGTCCGACCAGCGCACCCAGACTTCCGTGCCGAGCCAGAGCGCCGTGTTCTCGTGCGCGACGATCTCGACGCCGCGCTCACCGAGCTCTAGGTTCGCGCCCGTTTGCTCCTCGTGCCAATGCGTGTTGAAGAGCGCGCGCACGGGCCTGCCGGGATGGAGGCTCTCGACGTTCGCGAGCAACGCGTCGGCCCACGACGCATGGCCGGCGTCGACGAGCAGCACGCCTTCGGACGTGTCGGCACACAGCACCGTGGCGTTCGGGCCGATGACGGCGCACATCGCGTCCGATAGCCGGACGACCGACAGCGCCGCAGGTTGCGCGCGGAGCGCACGCGGCAGCGCGAGCGAGGCGCCGACTGCCGCGCATCCGGTCAGCACGGCTCGCCGGCTGACGCCTCGCGCCTCGCGACGATTTCGCATGATCTCGCGGGTCATGCGCCCACCAGCAGCCAGGCTGTGCGCAACAGCAGCAGCAACAGGACCAGCGACGCGGCCGCGAACACCCAGAACCGGACGATGATCACGTTGCGTGTCGCCTGCACGAGCGAATGGACGACGCGCAGGCCGACGTAGCCCCAAGCGAGCGCGACGCTGATGGCGTCGACGGCGTTCGCCACGTGCGCCGCGAGCGCGAGCGCATAGAACAGCGTCGGCTGCTCGTGCAGGTGGTTGTAATTGTCCGCGACGCGCGAGACCTCGGGCGGAAGGTCGAGCTTCGCGCCCGTCCGCGAGACGGCGACGAGGTCGACGCGCGCGGCGCGCAATGCCGGAATCCGCGTCGCGTAGAGCCAGACCCACATGACGAACGTCCAGCCGATCAGGGTCAGGACGGGAGGCACGAGAGTCATGGGCGCGACATCCCGTCAGCGGCGTTGCCGGCTCGCGTTTTGCCGCTGCAGCGCCGCGTAGCCTCGATCGATCATGCGAGTCGGGTCGCCGTAGCGCGCGTCCCATTCGGCCGTCGGCTTCGCGGCGATCGCTTGCTCGAGCGTCGCGCCGCTGCGGATCAGCTCCGACAGTTTCGCGCGCACGCCTTTCAGCATCGCGACGTACGCCTCGAGGTCTTCGTACTTCGCGACGGGCCCGTGGCCCGGAATCACCGTGGCGCCGGGCCGCAATTCCTCGAGCACGGCCTCGCAGAACGCGATCGTGCCGTCCAAGTCGCCGCCGTTGTCGGTGTCGATGAACGGGTAGCCCGCGTTGTTGAACACGTCGCCCAAGTGCACGGCGTTGTGCTCGCGGAATATCACGGCGGCATCGCCCGTCGTGTGCGCGGGCCCGGTGTGGAGCAAATCGATCGTCTCGCCGTTGAAGTGGAGCTGCATGCGATCCGTGAACGTCGCCATGGGCAGCGCGCCGGCAGGGTACGCCTTCTGCGGAAACGGCGGGCGCACGACGGTGTTGATCACGTTGTCCTCGAGTAGCATCGCGCGCGAGCTCGCGTGCGCGACGATCCAAGTGCCCGTCGGCCCGAGCACGAGATTGCCGTCGGCGTGATCGTAGTGCCAGTGCGTGTTGATGGCGAAGTCGACGCCGCTGCCGCCGAGCTCGCGAATGGCCGCGAGGTACCGCGGCACGAGCTCGGGGAACTGCGTGTCGACGGCGAGCACGCCGTCCGGCCCCACCGACACGGCGATGTTGCCGCCGAGGCCGAACAGCACCCAAAGACGGTCGCCGACTTTCTCCGTGCGGATCTCGGCTGCCGCAAGCTGCTCGGCCGTGACCTGCGCGAAGCTCGGCAGACTCACCGCCGCCGCCAGAAGACCCGCGAGCGCGCAAGGCTTCTTCATGGCTCTCCCCCAAGGCCGTGGAGCGAGTATCGCGCGGCGCCGGTGCGGCTCACAAGGCGGGACCGGACGGCGGGGCGGCATTGCGCGCACGGCGATGCCGCTCGACACGACGGCCGCGGGCATGAACAGCACGACGCCGATCTCGCTCATTCGCCGCCCCTGCGCTCAAAAGCGGAGCACCTCCATGTGCCTGCCCAAACGCGTTGCGAGGGCCTCGATGTCGTCGGGATCGGAGGTAACGATGTCGTCGCCGTCGTGCGCGAGCAGGACGAGCGCGGCGCCGATCACGTCGGCGCTGCCGTCGCGAGCGAGGAGGCTACCCGCCGCGCGGCCGAGGCCCTCGTCCAGAGGACGAACGAACGTCGTTACCTTTGAGCGCCGACGCGAGCAGCGCCTGCCGCGGCCCGCCTCCACGCCAGGCTTGCCCCACGATGCCGCCATGCGTGACCGGCACGTTGTTCGCAATCAGAGCAGCCTTGAGCCGGCGCCACATGGCGCGATCGTTCTTGTCGAGCGCGATGAGCGCTCCACCGTCGAGGACGAGGCTCACCTGGCGGCACGTCGCCGAGTTTTGCTCTTCGCCCGTCCGTCGCGAGCACCCCGCAAAACGACGGCCGATTCACGATCGGCGCGCGCTTGATCGGCCAGCTCCTGCGCGGAAATAGTGCCAAACCGCTCTTCGTAGGCAGCAACGGGTTGCGCCAAAGCAGCGAGCCGGCGCTCTCGGGCCACCCGTTCGGCCAATGCGGCGTTCACCCAGGCGCTCAATGACTCAGCCCGCCCTTCGGCGACAGCGTCGTTACCCGCTTCGATGAGATCCGGGTCGACCGTTACCGTGAGGCGCTCCTTCCTCGTGCTCATACTCGGATACTACTTCAGTACGATACTTATACAACCGCAGGTAAGAGCGGCTGAGCGCCGTGTGAGAAGCGAGGTCTCTCACGCGCGTCCACCAGGGCCCGTACTCTGCCGGCGAAAGCGCTCGAGCGAGCGTACGAGGTTCCGCCCGCGCGTCGCCGACGGCGTGATCGCCGCTGGCGCCCGTCGTCGTGCGCTACGCCCTCGACGGCTGACGCGTTACTTGCCGATCGTCGCCAAGAGCTGCGCGCGCGTCTGCGGCATCGGCGCCGCGTGCACGGCGAGATACCGCTCGAACTGCACGTTGTTCGCGTCCACGTAGTTCGCGAGCGTCACGACGAACGGGTTCGCCGTCGCGCCGGGCTGCGGCAGCGTGAAGTCGGCCTGGAACAGCGTGCGCGCCGACGGCACGACGGCCACGAGCATGCCGTCGGTGTGACCGTTCGGCACGGAGTGCAGCTCGACGCGCATCGTCGCGTCCTCGAACACCGTGACGCCGTCGACGCCGCGAAGCTGCGGGTTCAGCGTCGGCTCGCCGAGCAGCGTGCGCGGCGTGCTGAGCGCCATGCGCAAGAAATCGACGTTGTTCACGTGCGTGACGAGCGTCGCGCCCTCGCGGATGAACGGCACGAGCCCGGCCGTGTGATCCGAGTGCGGATGCGAGTTGACGATGTAGCGAATCGGCTTGCCCGGCACGAGCTGTTTCACCTCGTCGAGGATCCGCTGGCCGCGCGCTTCGGACTGGCCGGCCTCGAACACGAGCACGTGATCGGAGAACTCGGCGACGAGCGCGACGTAGCCGCCCGTTATCAAGTGCACGCCGGGCGCCAACTGCTCGGCCGTGACGGGTGGCGGAGTGGGCGGCCCACCGCCGCCGGGCGGGCCGCCGGGGCCGGCCGGCGGCGGAGGCGGCGTGAGGAGAGCCGTGAGATCGGCCGGGTTCGCGGTCGCGGCCGTGACGTTGACGCCGAAGATGCCGCCGCCGCCGCGCTGCTGCTCGATCGTGGCCGGCACCTTCACGCCACCGAAGTCGCGGTAGCCGCTATAGACCTGGACCACGTGAAAGTCGCCCATGAACGGATGCTCGACCCACGTCTCGACGCGCGCTGGCAAATTGTCGGCGCCGATGTAGCCGTTCACCGTATAACGCAGCCCCGACGGCGCCGTCTGCGTCGCCGGCGACTGCCACGACAACACGGTGTACTGCGTTCCGTCCACGGTCCGACGGCTCGCCGTCGCTCCATTGTTCTTCGCACCCTGCACGAAGCCCCACGGCGTGAGCCAGATCTCGAGCTGATCGGACCACGCCGTGCGATCGGCCGGGATGTTCTGCGTGTACCGGCCCGCGACGGGCGGCTCGAGAAACAGGTTCTGCGCGAACGTCTCGCCGGTTGCGAGCGACGCCGGAGCAGAGAGGTCGATCGTGCGGCGGTAGTTCGTGATTTCGTCACGCGACGGCCACGGCGGGCTCGCGTTGGGCGTCTGCATGAAGCTGTTCCGAATACGCCACGCAGTGCCCGAGTACGTGATCGACGTGAGATTGCCGGCGCCGAGCGCGGCCACGACGTCGTTCAACACCGCGTTGGCATCGGGCGCGGCCGCGGACGCCGCGGGCGTTTCGGATGCGCTCGGCGCTGGCGGCGCATCGCCGCCGTTCGTGCACCCGAGCAGGGCAACGGCCGGCAGCAGCAGAGCCAAGAAAATTCGACGCAGCATAACGAGACCCCCCTATGGATTCCCCTGAATGATTTCCTCGTCAGCGCCGCAGGCCAGCGGCGCCCGGCCGAATCCCACCGGCGCGTCATGAGGAACTGTATCGCGATCGCAACGTGATCGCACGCCTACTTTGCGTTGCTCACTGCCTGGACGCACGCCGCCGTGAATACGAGACCAGCGCGCATGAACCCTCCCCTTCGCGCTCCCTCGACGCGCTTCAGCGTCGCGGCAACTTGAACGCGAGCAGCTCGCCCGCGTACTGCGCGCCGCTGATCGCGACGACGAGATACTGCTCGCCGTCGTGCATGTACGTCATCGGCGAGCCGCTCTGCGGCGCCGGCATGTAGAGGGCGCCGACCTCGCGGCCCGTTGCCTTGTCGTACGCGCGGAGCATCGCGCCGAGCCCTTCCGGCGTCGTCGTGTACAGGCGCTCGCCGGCGATCAGCAGCGTCTTTGTCACGAGGGTGCCCGGCGAGCCGGCTTGGCCGGTGCGCGGCAAGTCGAGGTCTTTAAGCAGCGGATGGTTCTTGATGTCGTCGGGCGTCTCGCCGTGCGCGATCTGCCAAAGGATCTCGCCCCGCTTCATGTCGATGGCGCTGATGCGGCCGTACGGCGGCTTCAGGAGCGGCAACCCCTGCACGCTCAAGGCCAGCTTCGGCGGCCCGCGCGACGGATCGTCGGGCGTCGGCACGCGCCGCTCGGTGGGCCGGAACTCGCTGCGGCCGCCGCCGGCCGCGGAGCCCGAGCCGCCCGTCGTGCGCGGGCCCGTGACGGCGTTGCCCTCGATGTACGCCATCTCGCTCTGGCCCGGATAGGGCGGCACGACGGCCTTGCTGACGACCGTCGAGCCGGACGCCACGTACAGAATCCCGGTCTCGGGGTCGAACGAGCCGCCCTGCCAGTTAGTGCCGCCGTCCTGGCTCGGCGCCATCAGCGTGCCGAGCGGGCCGTTGATGTTGCTGACGACGGGCGGTGTGAAGAGCGGCCCCATCTTGTGCCACGCGACGATCTCGAGCGCTTCGCGGCGCAGCTCCGGCGTGAAGTCGATGAGGTCGTCCTCGGTGATGCCTTGCCTGTCGTATGCGGGCGGCTTCGTCGGGAAGGGTTGCGTAGGCGAGTACCACTCGCCGGGCACGTCGCCCTTCGGCACGGGCCGCTCCTCGATCGGCCAGAGCGGGCGGCCCGTCACGCGATCGAAGACATACAGGAACGCTTGCTTCGTCGGCTGCGCGACGGCCTTCACGGGCCGCCCGTCGACGACGGTGTCGAACAGGATCGGCGCGCACGGGATGTCCATGTCCCAGATGCCGTGGTGCACGAGCTGGAAGTGCCACTTGCGCGCGCCGGTGTTGAGATCGACGGCTAGGAGCGTCTCGCTGTAGAGGTTGTCGCCGGGCCGGTCGATGCCCGTGTAGTCGCCCGTCGCTTGCTCGACGGGCAAGTACACGGTCTCGAGCTCGGGGTCGACGGAGATCTGCGCCCAGACTCCGGTGTTGCCCGTGTAATCGTTCGAGTCGCGAAGCCAGCTCTCGGTGCCGAATTCGCCGCGCATCGGCACGGTGTGGAAGATCCAGAGACGCTCGCCCGTGCGCGCATCGAAGGCGCGCACGTAGCCCTTCGTCATGCGCGCGCTCGTCGGATTCGCGCCCGTCGGATGCGCGGCGCCGACGATGATCACGTTCTTCGCGACGATCGGCGTCGCGTGCAGGCCGATCTCGCCGTTCAGCGGGTCGAGATCCTGATCGATGTTTTGCTTCAGATCGACGATGCCGTCGATGCCGAACGTGTCGACGCGACGTCCCGTGCGCGCGTCGAGCGCGATCATCCGATAGCCCGGCGTCACGTAGATGATTCGCTTGTCGTCGCCGCTCTCCCAGTACGCGAGCCCGCGCCCGGAAAGCTGGCGCGGCGCGACCTCGCCGCGCCGGCCTTCGTCGAGCCGATGCATCCAGAGCAGCTCTCCGGTACCGGCGTCGAGCGCGACCACGGCGCGCCGCGTGCCGGCCGTCGAATAGACGACGCCGTCGACCATTAGCGGCGTGGACTGGAAGTTGAACTCGCGATTCGGACCGAGGCTGTCCGTCTTGAAGCGCCAGGCGATCTCGAGGCGGTTGAAGTTGCCGGCATCGATCTGATCGAGCGGCGCGTAGCGCGTGTGGCCGAGATCGCCGCCGTAAGTCGGCCATTCACCGCCCGGCGCGCCTTGCTGCGCGGGTGCACGCAGCGCCACGACGACGACCAGTAACGAGGCGTACCGCAGGAACGGGCTGCGCATACTCGGGCCTCTTCGGCTCCCTGTGTTGCGCTCGAAGTATAGGCCGGCGGGCGCCTGTGCATCACCCGCCTGCGCCGCAAGCAATCAGTCGGCCCGCAAAGTGTGCGCGGGATCGATGCGCGCGGCACGGCGTGCCGGCAAGTACGAGGACACGACCGCCACGGCGACGATCGCCAGCGGTACGCTCACGAATACGCGTAGGTCGAACGCGCTGATCTCGTAGAGCTGACTTGCGACGAGCTTACCCATTGCCCATGCACCGGCGAGGCCGAACGCGACACCCCCGAGCACGAGACGCAGCGCCCAGAATACGATCATGCGACCCATCTCCTTCGCATGCGCTCCGAGCGCCGACCGGACCGCGATCTCCGCCGAGCGCTGCGCCACCGTGTACGACATGAGCCCATAAATCCCGACGGCCGCGAGCAGCAGCGAAGCGAGACCGAAAGCTCCGAGCAAGGCCGCACCGAGACGTTCTCTTGCAAGCGCCGCGGACAGCACGTCCGAGTACACCGTAAACGTAGGGGGTATCGTGGGATCCAGCTCGCCGAGCACGGAGCGTATCGCGGGAATCAGGCTGCCCGGGTTCGCGCGCTCCGTACGCACTGCGATCGTCATGCGGCGCACCGTCCACTGCTCGAGCGGAAAGTAAGCGGTGGGCTCAGGCGTCTCCCACAGCGACGACTGCGGAATGTCGGGAACCACACCGACGATCTCGAATTCGCTGGCTGCCATTTCGCCGATCGCATACGCCAGGCCGCCGGGCCGCCAAAACCCTACCCCCGGAAGCACGAGCTTTTGACCCAGGGCGTCACCGTTGGGGTAGACGCGCCGGACGAACGCTTCGTTGACGACGACGACGCCGGGGGCCGTTCGTCCGTCGAACTCCCGGAAAAGGCGCCCGGCGACGGCTCCGGTACCGATCGACTCGAAGTATTCCGGCGACACGCGCGTGACCTGCGTCTGGCGGACCGGGTTCGCCGACGGGTTCAACGGGTCGAACGGCTCGTCCTGTTCCAGAAAGGGCGCCCGGTCGACTACCGGGAGCAACGGAATGTGAGAGGTGGCACCGACGGACTCGACGCCCGGCAGTGCACGAATCCGATTCATGAGATCCTCGTAGAAGCGCGCAACGGGAAGGTATCCGGTGCCCGTGTCTGCGTTCACTCGACCTGGTACGTTGAGCTCGACGGTGAGTAGCCGCTCGGGATCGAACCCCGGATCTCGGGAGACGAGATTGACGTAGCTCGAGACGAGCAGCGCAGCACCGATGACCAAAACGACGGCCAACGCCACTTCGGCAACGACGAAGCTGCCAAGGAGCCGGTTGCCGCTCCGAGCGCCCGAAGCGGAACGTCCACGTTCGTTGATCACGCCGTTCAAATTGCCATGCGCCTGACGCAGCGCCGGCGCCAATCCGACTGCAAACGTCGTCACGGCGATGCAGGCGACCGCAAACACCAGCACGCTGCGATCGACAGCGAGCGTCTCCAATCGCGGTAGCCCGTCCGGCGCCATCGAAACGAACAGCCTTACCGCGCCGGCCGCAAGCCCCAGGCCGAGGGCCCCGCCAAGCACGGTTAGCGCCGACGTCTCGGTCAAGAGCTGACGCATCACGCGCCACCGTCCGGCACCGAGCGCCGCTCGCAGCGCAAGCTCTCGAGCGCGTACCGCACCGCGTGTAAGGAGAAGCATGGCGACGTTCAGGCACGCGACGAGGAGCAGGATCGCGACGGCCCCGGACAAGATCAGCAGCGTGGAAGAAAAGTTGCCGACGACGTCTGCAAGCAACGAAACCGAGACGAAGCGGACCGGCCGCCCGTCCTGCCACGGCGCGAGGGTGCTTGCCACGACATCCAGCGCGGCTTGAAGATCCTCGCCGCCGGCTCCGCGCTCGAGGCGCGCGTAGCCGTCCATCGGCAGGACGTCGGCTGCCTGTCCTCTCGCGACGAATTTCGTCCACGTACCGGTGCCTGGAGGCAAGTCGAAGTCGGGCGCGGCGACTCCGACGATGGTCCGCCCCATGACGACCGAGCCGACGACGTCCGGATTGGAGTCGAACTGCTCACGCCACAGCCGGTGGCTGATGACCGTGGCGCCGGGGTCGTCATCCGGCCCGAAAGTGCGGCCGAGGGCCGGAGCGTCCGTGAAGACCCGGAAGAACTCGTCCGACGCGAAATACTCGCTGATCGCGACGGCCAAGCCGTCGCGGCCGACGACCGAAGCCTCGTTCGAGAAACCATAGGCTGCGGCGACAATAGGGCCTTGCCGCTCTTGCAAAGCATCGATGTGCTCCGCCAACACGACCCCGAGCGGCAAACCTTGCGCGTCGAGCGTGCGGATTCGATATATCCGTTCGGAGTCGTCGTACGGCAGCGGACTGAGCAACACGTGATCGACGACGCTGAAGATTGCCGCCGTGGCTCCGATGCCGAGCGCAAGCGTCAGAACGGCAGCGGCGGCGAAGCGTGCGTTCGCGCGCAGCATGCGCGCCGCATAGCGGAGGTCGTGAAGCAGTATCTCCATGGAACCCCCCGGCGACACTGAGGCACGAAACATGCCAGCCCACCCGCCGACCGCGGAAACGCTCTCCCTGCGGCTCCCGCGCGGGCAGCTTTGCAAGGTGTGTCCCGCTTCCGGGTTCCTCGGTCCCGAGTTCGGGACGCCGCCAACGAAGCCTTCGTCCGCGCTGTTAGTCAGTGCGTCAGCGCATACATCGCGACGTTGACCCCGAGCCGCAGCGCGAGGTTGACGAGCTCGCCGGGATAGCGCGGGTCGTCGGCCCATTGCCAAGCGTCCTGGACGTCGTTGTTGTAGGCGATCAGCACCATGAGCCGGCCGTCGTCGTCCTCGATGCCTTGCCAGCGCGGCGGCCCGCGGCCCATGCGACCGTATCCGAATGCCTCGCTGACGTGCGGGATGGCGACCTTCGTCATCTCGGGCAAGTCGTAGACGGAGTGAAAGATCGGATGGTCGTCGGTCAGGTCGATGATCGGCCGATCCGGAAACACCCGCCGCATGCTGTCCACGAACACGGCGTAGTTGCCCTCGCCGAAAAAGCTGTCGCAGAAGAGGAACCCGCCGCGCAGCAAGTGCTCGCGCAGCGTCGCCGCCTGCTCGTCGGTGAGGTCCATCGAGCCGGCCAAGCCGGAGACGAGAAACGGCCAGTAGAACGGGTCGTCGCCGTCCTCGAGATTCACGGGCTGCTCGACGGAGCGCACGTTGGTGCGCGTGAAGCGGCGCAACATTTGAATCAGTGCGCGGTCGCCTTTCGGGTAGTCGTCCGTCCAGCCCGTGCCGCCGTGCCGCCATTGGCCGCCGAAGCCGAAGCGCGCATCGGGGAACATCATGTGGCCAACGACGAGCTCGCCCGGCACCTGGTAGTCCGGCGGCAGCGGGGCGTCGGCCACGTCGCCTTCGAAGCTCGGATAGACGCGAAACTCCCGTTGTGCAGCCACCGGCGCCGCCGCGGCAAGGACGCCGGCGAGCAGCAACGCGCGCGCGAAGCTCGATGAGCGGACGGTGGCCACGCGGCCACGATACACGGATGCGGGGCGCCCGAGCTACCGCGCCGCCGGCCGGCCGGCGTCAAAGCCGGCGCCAGTTTTCCCAAACGAAGCGGTATTGGTACGTGGGGCGATGCGTCGCGGCGAGGCCGCGTTGAATCGCGGCCATGCGCTCGGCGGCGTCCGGCGTAAAGTTGTGGAACTGAATCTGGAGATCCGCCACGCGCGCTGTGAGCCCCACCTCGAGCATGCGCTCGAGCAGTTCGTACTCGCCGCCCTCGATGTTGATCTTCATGAGCCGCACGTCGCCGATGCGCTGCTCCATGAACCACTGCGCGACGTCGACGAACTGCACCTCCTCGGCCGTGCTCTTGCGCTTGTAGGCCGAGCTGCTGGCGCCGCGGACGCTCAGCGTTTCGCGCCGCGTCGAGCCGCCGAGCGCGAGCGCGAACACCCGAATGTCGGGGTTGCGCCGAAAGCGCTCGTCGATGGCCGCGGCGAAGCGTGCGACCGGCTCGAACACGTCGATGCGGCAGCGCTGTCGCGCGTAGAGGTCGCTCGCCCACTGGCCCTCGTAGCCGCCGAGGTCGAGCACGAGCGAGTCGGGCCCCAAGTCGTAGTCGAACCGAAAACGCGTGTCACCGCCGTCGGCATAGAACTGCGCCACGGTGCGCCGGTATTCGCGCCGATGGCGCCGCCGCCGCAAGTACTCCGCAAAGCTCGCACTCTGCATACCGGACGCCGCATCGCTCGTCATCGAGCGCCGCGATGATAGCGGAGCCGTTCCCTGCCCGAAACGCACGCGCTTTCTCGCCGCTCACCGCCGAGCCCGGCCGCGAAGCCGGAGTCACGCAGTTGGAGTCACGCGCAGCGCGGGTCGTCACCGAGCCCGGCGCCGTCGTTCGCAACGAACGTCTTGCAGAGGCGCTCGCTCCACTGCACGGCCGCGATCCAACCATTGCGCTTGGCGCGCTGGCCCAGCACGCTGTTCAGCACGCGCTCGGACTCGGCCAACGCGTTCTCGAGGTCGGTTCGCGCGTGCGCGACGAGACGCGCGTACACGACGATGCGATCGCGCTTCACGTCGCACTCGACGGAAGACCAGAGCCCGTTGCCGCCGTCGCGAAGCTCGGCGGCGATGGCACGTTCGTCATCCATCTTCGTGCTACACCAACGCGTCGCCGACGAGCGCGAGCTGCGCGCGCCCGGCAGCGCGCGACGCTTGGCCCAAGCTCGTCGCGATCTCGACGCGGTTGCGGCCGCCGCGTTTCGCCGCGTAGCAAGCTTGGTCCGCGGCCTCCAGCAGCTTGGCGGGGCTCGTGAAGAGATCCGCGCTGCACGCCACGCCGATGCTTGCCGAGATGCGCCGACGCCGTGGGCCGCAGGTCAGTGCGAAGCTGCGAATGCGCTCGAGCACGTTCGCGGCCACCTGCGCGGCGTCCGCCGCCGAGCAATCGTGCATGAGGATCGCGAACTCGTCGCCGCCAAGCCGCGCGGCGACGTCGCCCTTGCGCACGGCGTCTTTGAGCACGGCGCCGATGCGCCGCAGCAGCTCGTCGCCCGCGGCATGCCCGGCCGTGTCGTTGACCTCTTTGAAGTGGTCGATGTCGATGAACAGCATCGCGTACGGCCGATCGCCCATGATCTCGAGCGTCTGAGCTCGGCGGTGAAACTCGGCCCGATTCGCGAGCCCCACGAGGCAATCGTGCGTGGCTTGGCGGTACAGCTCTCGGCGCGCGGCAGCGTCGGCGAAAAAGATCCGCCGCGTCGCGTGCGCGGCGGCCGCGAGGATCGCGATCAGGAGCAATAAAAGGCTGCCCATGGTCGTTTGTGGGGGTTGGGGTGAAGCGAGCAGGCCAAACGCCATGGGCAGCAAACCGGGAACCGCAAACACCCAGAGAGCGAGACGCATCAGCGCGAAAAGCGGCAGCCAGAGCGCCGTGACGCCCGCCAAAATGAAGGCGAGCAGCAGCTGATGCGCGATCGACGAGGCGGGGAAAAGCGCCATGCTGCTCGCGCCCCAGAAGAGGCCCGAGACGAGCGCGCTCGCGACGATCCAGCGGCGCCGGCCGGCGGCTTCGTGTGCGGCAGGCACATCGCCGCGGGCACGGCCGACCAGCCGCAACGACTGCCATTGCGCCAATGCGACCATGAGGCCGGCGCCGAGCCACGCCGCGGCCCACGCGTCCGGCAGCACCGGCCAGAGGCAAGCCGCGACGACGCAGCACCCGCCGGCGGTGCTGAGCGGCGCGACGGGAGCGAACCGCAGCACGTCGCCGGCGCGCTGCGTTTCGTCTTGAGCCGAAGAGAGCATTTCGAACGGATCCGCGTTCATTGTTCTTACCTCGCGCGTCGAGAAGGCCGCGCATCCCCCTGCATTCCGTCTAGTGCCGCGAACGGAGCCGCAATCTCACCTCGCGAAGATGACGAAACCGCGAAACGTTCGAGACCCGCCGTGCACGCGGATCCCGCTACGCAAGGCTCCGGCTTCGCTGCCCGCAGGCGGCACGGCTGGAAGAACGAGCACCGCGGCTCGTGTCTCGAGTAGGCGCCGGAGAGACGCTAGGAGGGCTTAAGGAGCGGGCGTGACGGTGAGCCGCGTGCGAGACAGCTCCTCCAGCGCGCGGCCGGGGGGCCAGTCGCGCCGGCCGCCTTCGAGCCGGACCTCGTAGCTGCCCGGCGAAAGCACGCGGCCCGGCATGCCGAACGCGACCGTGCCGTCGGTTGCAACCATGCCGTCGAGCCGGACGCGCGCGTCGTCGCTTCCCTCGGGCTTGAGCTCGGCGGCGAAGACGTCGTAGTCGGCGAAGCCCGTGTCGAGCAACAGCACGGTCCACTCGTCGGGCGCCGGTGCCGTCATGACGTTCGGGTCGCCGTCCCCGCGTACGGACACGAGCGGCAGCACGCGTGTGTGCCGAGCGGCGCCGAAGCCGCCGCTCCCCTGCAGCGCTTGGTTTTGCACGTACAGCGTGCCGGCCGCAACCAGCGCCACGGCGGCGACGAACGAAGCGGCGATCCCGTAGCGCGGCGCCGCCGCCACGGCGAGCCAGCCGCGGCGCGGCTCGGCCTCCGCCTCGCCCGCCGCATGCTCCCGGAGGCCCTCGCGCAAGCGTTCGGCGAGCTGCACTTGCTCGAGCAAGCGCGGATCGGCGAGATACGCTTCCTCGAACGCCTCTTCCTCGGCCGGCGTCAACCTGCCTTGGAGATAGCGCTCGACGAGCTCCGAGCCCGGGATTTTGCTTGGGTCCATGCCGAAAAGCTGCCGCCGCCCGCGAATTTATCTCACCCGACGAGCCGCAGCTTCTTTCTGCGGTCCGCCCGGACCAGGAGCTCGCGAAACCGCTGCTTGGCCCGAAACAGCACGCGGTTGAAGTGTGTCGCGTCGACGCCGAGCGCCGCGCAGACGTCCTCTTTGTCCTCGTCGCGCAAATAGACGCGCTTCAAGATCTCGCGGTCGCGCGGCGTGCCGAGCTCGTCGAGCAGCACGCCGACGGCATCGCGCACCTGCGCGCGGGAGACGTTCTCGAAGGGCCCCCGCTCGCCGGCGTCCGCTGCCGCCTCGACGGCGTCGGAATCCGCCGTCGTGGCTCGACGGGCGTGCTTGCGCTGGTGCGCGATCCAGAGATTCAGCGCCACGCCGCGCAGATATGCCGCGAGGCGCTCGGGCTCGTCGAGCGGCCCGGCCCGAAGCTTCTCGATCGCCACGCGGAACGTGTCCTGCCGCAGATCCAGCGCGAGATCCGCGTCGCGGGTCCGCCGCTTCAGCAAGTAAAGCAAGCCGGGACCGTAGCGGCGCACCATCGCCTCCTCGGCGTCGCGCGCACCGCGGCCGATGCGCGCGACCAAGTCCGCCGCGATCGCCGGCTCCAGCTCGAAATCGGATCCCTCGGCCACCCGCCGATGCTCCCACTCGCCCCGTGCGATGCTACCGCGAGAGAGCATCGGAGCGCTCGACGATCGCGCGCACGGCGCGCGCGGCGTTCACACGGCCATGGCCGGCGCGGCGGCTGAAGCCGGCCGCGTCGTAGGCCGCGTTCTCGGGGTCGATCTTGTCCGCCGTGCGGACCAGGATCGCTGCGAGCTCCTCGCGCCCGAGCTCGGGATCGAGCGAGAGCAGCAGGCCCGCGACGCCGGCCACGAGCGGCGCCGCGGCGGAGGTGCCGCCGAAGCCCGCGTAGTAGTCGCCGGAGGTATGGCCGTCGATGCCCGTGCGATCCGCCGTGTGCACCCCGACGGTGCTGCGATCCGCGGGCTTCGTCGGCGCGACGAGGTCGAGACAATCGCCGAACCCCGAGCCGCCGACCTCGTCGCGATGATTCGAGGCGCCGACGGCGAGCACTTCGGGCAGCGACACGACGTCGGCACGCTCGTTCGTGCAATTGTCGACGGCGTCGTTCGACACGGCGAACACGACGAGCGTCCCGCGCCCGCCTCGGCCCGAGTGCGCCGCGAGCTCGATCGCGGCGCGCACCTCGGGGTCTTCGGCAAGCCGCGCGCGCTCGGCGCGCCCCCAACTGTTCGTGATGACGTCGGCACCCTGCTCGACGGCGTAACGGAACGCGGCCGCGAGCCCCGCGTTCGTCGCGCCTTCTACGCGAATCGGCAAGATCCGGCAGAGCGGGCAGACGCCGGTCACGCCGATGCCGTTGTCGCCCCGCGCCGCGACGACGCCCGCGACGGCCGTGCCGTGCCGATCCGCCGGCGTTCGTGGGCTCGCGTCGCCGCCCGAGCCGGCGCCGAAGTCGCGGCCGGCGCTCGCAATGTTCGCGGCGAGATCCGGGTGATCGAGCTCGACTCCGTCGTCGAGCACGGCGATCACCACCTCGGGCGAGCCGCGTGTGTAGCGCCAAGCCTCGAGCGCGCCGACGTCGGCGCCTGCGTGCTCGCGGTTCGCGAGCGGCCACTGGGCGGCGAACAACGGATCGTTCGGCGGCGCGATCGCGTGCGGTGTGTCGGCGGCGGCGCCGGCGGCAACGAAGCCCGCCGCCAGCGTGCCGGCAACGAGCCGGCGTGACCTCATTTTGCGGCCGGAGTCGGGGGTGCGCGCGAAAGTTCGCGCGCCGGCGCCCGCGGCAAGACGTCAGCGCAGATGCACGACGCCGCCATGCAGATCCCTGTCCTCGACGCCGCGCACGATGATCTCGTCGTCGCCGACGTCCGCGACGCACTCCGGATACTCGTGCCGCTCGACGCGCGTGGTCACCTTGCTCGCCAGGAAGTCGAAATCGAGGTGCTCGCGCGCGTCGCCGACTCGCACCGGAAACCGGCCGACCGGCACGAACCTTCGCGTGTTGGCTCGTTGACCGCGCGGGTCGATCGTCTCGACGAGCACGGCGTCGCGCACGCGCACCGGTTCGCCGCCGTTCCACGCGCGCGCCTGGTTCTCGGGCCGCGGCAGATGACGAATTCGCAAGCGCCCGAGCCGATTCGTCGCGAGCTCGACCTGATCGCCGACGGACACATGCGCGCCGTCGTCGTCGACAGAGCACACTCTGAGCACGACCGGGGAATCCTTCACGGGGCCCGGGTCGCGCGGATCGGGCGTCGGCATCACCGCGCAACCGGCTGCGAAGGCCGAGATGGCGGACAGGACCAGAACACGGGCGAAACGTTGCTTCATCGCCAATCTCCCACGAGGACAAAACCACCCCAGAAATACGGATGACGGAACCGCAGCTGCGCCGCGCTCGCGAGCTGCGCCGCGCGCAGCGCCTCCGCCGGCCTCATGCCGTCGTTCAGCATGAAGCCGTAGAACCTCGTCATGAGCTCGGCCGTGGCCCGGTCCGGCACTTGCCACAAGCTCGCGACGAGGTTGCGAGCGCCGGCCGCCATGAAACCTTGCGTCAATCCGATCAAGCCTTCGCCACGGATCTCTCGTCCGAGCGCCGTATCGCAGGCGCTCAAGACGACGAGCTCGGCGTTGAGCTTCATGTTGTAGATGTCGGCGAGCCGCAAGAACCCGTCTTGCGGATTGCCTCGCGCGTCGAACTGCGACAGCACGAGCGCCGACAGCCCCGGATAACGCGCATCGATGAGGCCGTGCGTCGCGAAGTGAATGTAACGGAAGTCGGCAAGCTCCGAGCTCAAGACGGCTTCGCGGTTCGCGGCGAAATCGCGCGCGAGGAAACGACGATCCTCCGGGACAAGTGCCGTGATCGACTCTGCCTCGTAGCGCGTCGACAGTAACCGGCCGAGCGAGCTGCGCGTCGAGCCGCGTACGACGCGATCGTCCGAGGCGGCCACGAGCGACTGCGCCGGTGCTCCTTCGAGGCGCGGATCGGTCGCCTCGAAAACGGGATCGGCGAATACGGCCAGCGTCTTCGTGGCGCGCGGCTGACCGGCACGCGCGGCGGCTGCGACGGCGGACAACGACGGGACGACGACTATCTCGTGCGCTTGGAGCAGCGCCGGCGCGGTGCGCCCGCCCGCCGGCAGCGCCGCGAACGGCACGTATTGCAGCGCGCCGTCGAGCGCGAGCGCGATGCGAGGCTTCGTCAACCGGCTCGCGATGGGCTCGAGCACGAGCGCGGCCAGCTCTGCGAGATCGCGCTGGGCCGCCTCGGCGGTGCCCGGTGCATGCGAGTGGAGACGTTCGAGCGCGGCGCGCGCCGCGCGCTCGATCGTCGCTCGATCGGCGAGCCGAGCCGCCGCGATCGATTCACGCGTCACGGCGAATACGTAGCTCGCGCTTGGGCCGAGCGAGTATTGGAGCAGCAACGTGCCGTCGTCGAGCCGGGACTGCATTTCACGGGCCGACAGCGGGCGAGGCGCCGTGACCTGCGCGAGCCGTGGATCGCCGCGGCGAAGCTCGTTCTCGAGCAAATTCAGCGAATTCTCGAGTGCGGCCAGCTCCGCGACGACTTGCTCGACCGCGGCACCATCGGCCCCGCTCTCGAGAAGCATGTCGCGCTGATTGCGGCGCTCGGCCAGCTGCGCGTACAGCGCGCGCTCGCGCTCGAGCAGCTCCGGGCTCGCGCCGCTGCGCAAATTAATGGAGGCTTCGTGCAGCAGGTCCGCCGTCATGCGAGCGCGGCTGCGCTCGCTGACCTCGAGGGCGGCCCGCAAAGCGGGTTCCGCGGCGTCCGCCTCGGCGCTCATCAAGAGATCGATTTGCGCGTCGTAATAGTCCTGCCGCGCGGCCGCGAAAAAAGCGCGCAGCTCGGGATCGGCGACGCGTTGACGCAACCGCTCGAGCTCCTGCAGCGCCTCTTCGCCGTAGGCGACGGCCGCGTCGAACCGATCGCCCGCTCGAGCCGCGAGCGACAGCCCGTGCAGCGCCTCTGCGTGCTCGGCCCGCAAGCCGAGGTCCGCGTATATGGCAGCGGCGCGCTCGAGCGCCGCATACGCGCCCGCCGTGTCGCCGGAGAGCAGTAGTGCGCGCCCGGACGCGTTGAAGGCGCCCGCGCGTAGCACGGCGGAGCCTGCGTCGTCGGCGACGCGCGCAGCACGCTCGGCTGCGGCGCGCGAGTCGGCGGCGCGGCCGAGCGCGAGGAGGTCCTTGGCTACGAGCAGCTCGAGGTGCGCACGATCGAACACCGATGCCGCGACTCCGAGCGCGCGGCGGTGATAGTCGAGCGCCGCCTCGTACTCGCGCTCGAGGTAGGCCACGTTCCCGAGGTTACGCAGCGCGGCTTCTTGGCTGCGTCCGTCGTTCGTGTCGTGCGCGATCGGCAACGCCTGCTCGAGAAACTGCTTCGCGAGCTCCAACTCGCCGAGCGTGTAGTACGTCTCGCCGATGCGCCGCAGCGACCGGCCAACGCCGGATGCAGCGTCGAGTTGCCGCTCGAGATCCAGCGCGCTCGCAAACGTCTCGAGCGCTCGATCCGTCTCGCCGAGCAGGAGCTGCGTCGCGCCCAAGTTGTCGAGGATGGTGGCGCGAGCCGACGCCTGGCTTTCCGGAAGCAGCGTCAAAAGCCGCTCGAACGCCGCGACGGCGCTCAGAAGCTCGCCCGCATCCGTATCGAGCGCGGCGATGTTCTGCAACGAATTCGATTCGGCGGTCCACTCGTCGACGCTGCCCAGGAGCGCGGCGGCGTCCGAGAAATATCCACGGGCGCGCCGGAGCTCGCCCATGTTGTAGTAGGTGTAGCCGAAGTTGTTCACGACGAGACCCAAGTCGTAAACGTTGCCGAGCCGCTCGTGCACGGCGCGGGCTTGCTCGAAGAGGCGAAGCGCCTCGCCGAAGAGCGCCGCGGACTCTTGCGAGATGCCCGCGTCCGTGGCGCTTTGGCTCGCCTCGAGTGCCTGCTCCACGAGCGAGGCACCCTGCAGGTGGCGCGCATTCGCGGCGAGCGCGGCTTCGCCGAGTGTCCCGTAGAGCTCCGCGGCGGCGGCGGCGTCTTCCGCCGCTCGAGCCCAATCGTAGAGCTGCCAGTAGCGGACGGACGCGGCGCCGAACAACGCGTCGGCTCGTTCCGGCGCGCGCCCGAGAGCGTCCCAGAGCCGGACGGCTTCGTCGTACGCCTCGGCGGAGCGCATCCACGCCGCTTCGCCGCCCGCGAAATTCGCGGCCGCACCGGCTGCGTGGCTCCGCCAGGCCTCGAGCTCGCGCGCGTCGACGGCCGGCGGGAAGCGGGCGAGCGAAACCGCATGACCGCCGCGCGCACCCGTGTGCTCGTCGGAACGGATTTCCACGCGATAGCGCCCGGCGCCATCGATGACGACCCATTCGCTGCCGTCGCGGACGAGCGGCGAGTTGTACGACTCGACGAGGCCGCTCGGGCGTTCCACCGATACGATGAGGTCGAGGCCTAGCTGCTCCACGCGCAGCAGGAACGGCCCGTCGTCCTCGAGCTCGAGCCCGTACGAATAACGATCGCCTGCCCCGTGCTGAACGCGCAACGTTTCGTCCACGCGCAACGGCGTGGCGGGCGATTGCGCATGGGCCGCCGCCACGGCCGTCATCCACGCCGCGCAGAATGCACGAACGACGCGCGCTCGGACGATTGGTCCCGCAGTCATCCCTTCTCCCCCTGCGGCGTAAGGCGGCGCGGAGCGAGCTTCTCACAGGGCGCGATCGGCGCCAAACCCGCCCCGTAGCGTAGCTACGGAGCTCGCTGCATCAGTGCCGCGGGGCTGCGGATCGTCTCACTTGGAGGCGCGTGGGGATGGGTGCCTCGAACGCAAGTCACCAGCGGGGTTTGGCCTTCACGACCTTCGTGGCCTTCCAGCGCTCGACCGCTTCCGCGAGCGTGAGAGGCTTTTGGATGGTGACCGCCGGCGCCGCGCCGAAGGGCCGGCTCGGGATTGGAGCCCTGGCCGGGGCTGCCGTCGTCAGCGGCGCCGCCGGAACGACGGGCGCCGTTGCGCCCGCGGACGCGGACCGCTCGGCCTTACGCGCTGCGCGCTTCTCGTCCTTGGCACGGCGCTTATCGAGCTTCGCGAGCTCGCGCCGGCGCTTCGTTTGTGACTTGAAACCTGCCATGGCATCCGTTCCTCATAACGAAGCCCGGCGTGCGGCGGTGAAGCCGCACGCCGGGCGTTGAAGCGTGATCAGCGAGAAGGCTTAGTAGCGCCGGCCGTAGCCGCCGCCACCGCCGCCGTAGCCGCCGCGGCCGCCGCCACCGCCGAAGCCGCCGCGGCCACCACCGCCACCGCCGCCGCCGCGCGATTCACGCGGCTTGGCTTCGTTGACTTTGAGTTGGCGGCCGTCGAGCATCGTGCCGTTCAGCGCTTGCGTGGCCGCCTGCGCCTCCTGGTCCGTGCTCATCTCGACGAAACCGAAGCCTTTGCTCTGCCCGGTGTCGCGATCGGTGATCAAGCTGACGGAATCCACCGTGCCGCTCACCGCGAATGCCTCGCGCAACGACTGCTCGGTAGCTGAATACGGCAAATTGCCGACGTAGAGTTTCCTGCCCATGGTTACCTCCTAAGGTAGCGTTCTCGCTGTCCAGGAGTATGTGGGCACCATGCCCGCAGGCTCGTCTGACGCGATAGGGAAGCCCGGGCACTATAGCCCTTTTCCGGCTCGAGCGTCGAAATACCTTCCAAGCCCAAGCAATTGGCGGCCTCGAGCGGTGCTGCACGGCGCACGCACGAGCCGGATGCGCACGCGCCCGGGCTACGCCATGCGCAAGCGATCAGGGATTGCGTACGGTGCGAAAGCCGATATGCGAAGCGCCGAGACCCTTGCTCTGGCCGATGCGCGCCTGCGGCCGATAACGCATGCAGTAGTCGGGCGCGCATAGATACGAGCCGCCTTTGAGCACGGCGACGGGCTCGTCCGGCTGAATCGGATCGTAGCCCTCGGGATACTCGGCCGCGGCCGCAAAATCGTGCCGCGGATAGTACGCGCTCGCGGTCCACTCCCATACGTTGCCCACCATGTCGTAAAGGCCGAGCTCGTTCGACTCGTAGCACGCGACGGGGGCCGCCCCCGCATACCCGTCCGCCGCGTCGTTCCGCAGCGGAAAGATTCCTTGCCACGTGTTCGCGGAATATTCGCCGGCCGCGTTCTTGCGCGCGCTCGTCCGCGCCGCGTACTCGAACTGCGCTTCCGTCGGCAGGCTCTTGCCGGCCCACTCCGCGTACGCGGCCGCGTCCTCCCAGGCGACGTGCACGACGGGATGGTGCTCGCGGCCGTCGAGCGTCGAGCCGGGCCCTTCGGGCGCGCGCCAATTCGCGCCGGGCACGAACTTCCACCAGCTTTCGAGGCCGCGAATGCGGTCGCCCAAGCTGTCCGGCCGAAACACGGCGGAGCCCGCGACGAGCGGCGCGTCAGGCTCTTCCGCGATGCGCACGCCGCGCTCGGCGAGCGTGCGATAACCCGTCGCCGCGACGAACGCGGCGAATTCGGCGTTCGTGACCTCGGTGCGGTCGATCCAGAACCCGCTCACGGATTGCCGCGAGGCCGGGCCCTCCTCGGGGAACGCGGCATCGCTGCCCATCGTGAACTCGCCGGCCGGCACGAACGCCATGCCGGGATACGGCGGCTCGGCCGGCTTAGACCCGCACGCGGCGGCGCTCGCCTGCGCCGGGCCGTTCTCCGGCGCCGCTCGGCCGAGCCACCATGCCGCTGCGCCCGCGGCCACGGCGGTTCCGGCGAGCACGATTGCCGCGGCACGCATCAGTAGATGACTCCGTTTTCCTCGTCATAGCGCTCCCAGAGCTCGAGCATGGCGCCGAGCCGGTCCGGATTGCGCTCGCTCAAGTCGTGCTGCTCGAACGGATCGGCGGCCAGATCGAACAGTTGCCAGCGCCGCTCTTCCGGCGGCAAGCGCTGGTCCCAGACGATCTTCCACTCGCCTTGTCGAACGCTGCGCTGGCCGAGCAGCTCCCAGCCGAAGATCGTGTCGGCCGGATGCACTTCGTCGACCTCGCCGGTCAGCATCGGCAACAGCGACACGCCCTTGATCGGCACGACGGGCCGGCCGCGGTAAGTCGTGCCCGGATGCTGCGCGCCCGCGAGCGCGAGGAACGTGGGCAGGAGATCCATGACCGTGCCGACGCCGTCGCTGCGCGAGCCGCGCTCGACGAGCCGCGGGTAATACACGAACGCCGGCACGTGCACGCCGCCTTCGAAGCCCGTCGCCTTGTGACGGAAGTGCGGCGACGAGCTCGCGCTCGCCCAATTGGGGCCGTACATGACGTACGTGTTCGCACGTCCCAAGTTCTCGAGGCTGTGGTCGTATTCCTTGCCGACGTGCTCGCTGATCGGCGGCACGAGATCGCGGCGCGAAGCTTCCGCGCCGTTGTCGGACATGAACATGATGAACGTGTTGTCGAGCTCGCCGGTGCGCTCGAGGTACGCGACGATCTCGCCGACGTACCGGTCCAGCTCGCCGACCATCGCCGCGTAGATCTCCATGCGGCGCGCTTCGAAGCGGCGTTCCTCCTCCGAGAGATCGCGCCAGCGTGGATTGAACCGGGCGTCGTCGATCGGCTCCAGGTCCGGGCGGACGAGCCCGAGCTCCTTCTGGCGCGCGAAGCGCCGGGCGTAGAGCGCCTCGTAACCGTCGTCGTACCAGCCCTTGAAGCGCGCGATCGCCTCGTCGGGCGCCTGCAGCGGCCAGTGCGGGGCCGTGTACGCCAGATACGCGAAGAACGGCTTGCCGTCGCCGCGATCCTGCTCGATGTACTCGATCATGCGCTCCGTGTAGAAGCGCGTCGTGTAGAAGTCGTCGCCAACGTTGACGATCTCTTCGCCGTCGCGGTAACGAGCCGGCTGCGGGCCGCGCCAGTCCCAGCCGCCCAGGTGCGCCGCCCCGTCGAGCGAGACGAACGAGCGCTTGAAGCCGCGGGCGCGCGGCCCTTGCTCGAGCTCTCCGCCGAGGTGCCACTTGCCCGTCATGTAGGTGTTGTAGCCCGCGTCCGTCATGAGGTCGGCCAGCGACGCGACGCGGAAGTTCAAGTAGCCCTCGTAGCCGGGCCGGCCGCGCTGATCCTCGCGCCTCGGCGCGCCCTGCACCCCCATGCCGGCCACGTGGTGATCCGTGCCCGACATCAGCATCGCGCGCGTCGGCGCGCAGGTCATGCCCGCGTAGAAGTCCGTCAGCAACATGCCGTTCCGTGCGAGCGCGTCCAAGTTCGGGGTCGGGATCTCGCTGCCGAACACGCTCAAGTCCGAGTAACCCAAGTCGTCGGCCAGGATGAACAAGATGTTCGGGCGCTGCGGAGCGGCAGCCCCGGTGCCGGGGGACTGTCCCTCCGAGCAGGCGCCGAGTGCCGCGGCCACCGTCAGGGCGCAGAGCGATTCGAGAATCGAGCGACGCTTCCGCATAGGTATTTCCCCCCGAGGCGGCGGCCGAATGGCCGCATCTTAACGGCCCGTCGACTCGGGCGAACAGTGCGCGCCAGCTTGCCGCTCCATCGGAGCCTGCAGCCGCTACCCCGAACGGGAAGCATCGCATCTCCGGAGTGGGAAGAGTGTCTAGTAAACTGCCAGTGGGGCTCAGGCCAGCGATCTCGGCTCAAATGATTCAGCAACCTACCCCCTCCGAGGTTGAAGCGGCGCTCGAGCGAATTGTCTCGAGCCCGAGCTTCGAAAAGGCGCGGCGTGCCCGAGCCTTCCTTCGCTTCGTCACGGAGGAGACGCTCGCGGGTCGCGAGCGCACCATCAGCGGCTACAGCATCGCGGTGGCCGTGTTCGGCAGGCCGACCGATTTCGACGCCGCCCACGATCCGCTGGTCCGCGTGGAAGCGAGGCAGCTGCGTTCACGGTTGACGGAGTATTACGCGACCGTGGGCGCCGGCGACATCGTGCGCATCGAGCTGAGACGCGGCAGCTACGTGCCGAACTTTCGCACGGTAGCGCGGCAAGCGCCGACGGATGCAGCGCTATCCGCCGGCGGGCAACATCGATTGGCGCTGTCCTCGACGCGTCTCATGCTGGTTGCTGCGGCGCTCGTCGCGCTCGTCTGCGTTGTGGTCGCCGTCGAGGTCGTATCGAACACTTCCGGCGGCGGCGGGGATGCAGCGGGCGGCGCGCCGCAGACCGCCGCGAGGATCCGTGTCGAGCCGTTTGGGCCTATCGACGTCCCCGACACGGCGTATTTGGCTTTTGGTATCACCGAGGAGATCGTGACGCGCCTCGGCGCCTACCGGGACCTGAAGATACTCGTTGCTCCGGCCACCGATAGCGGAACGCGAGAGCCATTTGGCAGCGGCGAGAGGGACGCAGACTTCGTCCTGTCCGGCTCGGTCAGCACGGCAGACGACTCGCTCCACGTTCGGCCTCGGCTCGTCGAGACGAGGTCCGGCCGGGTGATCTGGAGCGCTCCCTATGACGAGCCCCTCGGGAGCGACAGCATTTGGACGGTGGTGGACTCCGTCGCCCACACGGTCGCCGCGACGATCGGCGAACCTTATGGACCTTTGTTCGATGCGGAGGTGAAGCGGACGGCCCTGGCGACGGCATCGGACCCCTATCATTGTCTCTTGCGGTTCGTGTTTGCGCTGCAAGTCATTTCGGAGGCAGCGCACGGCCGCGCGACGGACTGCTTCGAGGCGGTCGTCGAGACCGACCCTCGTTCCTCGATGAGTTGGGCACGCCTCGCCGCTCTGTACCGCATGGAGTATCTCCATGGATTCAATGCCAGGACCGAGGCGCCGCCGCCGCTCGACCGCGCCGCAGAAGCCGCCCGCCGAGCCGTCGACGCGGATGCCGACAATCCCTTCGCACACCAGGAGATGGCGTTTCTCAGCTTGTTGCGCGACGACCGCGAGGGTTTCGAGCGCTCCGTCGCACGCACGCTCGCGCTCGATCCCTCCGCAGACATTCGGGCTGCGCTCGGCATCAATTTCGTGAAGATGGGAGAGGTCGAGCGCGGCCTCGCGCTGATCGATCGAAGCATGGCCGACTCGCCGCGCGCGCCGCCGTTTTTTTTCTTGGGCTACGTCGTGAACGCTCTACGGACGAGAAACTACGAGGATGCTTATCGCTGGGCACAGCGCATGACCACGCGCGACTGGCCATTGAGTCAAGCCGTGCTCGCTGCGGCCGCAGCTCTCGCCCGCGAGCCGCAGCATGCACGAGAAGCGGCCAAGCGCCTGCTCGAGCTCGAGCCTGAATTCGCGACGACGGGGCGCGAGCTGATCGGACGCGGACGGCTCGGCGAGGACGTGGAATCGGAGCTGTTCCACGGTTTGGCGCTCGCCGGCATCTCGCTCGAGTGACGCACGCGCCCGAAGGCGGCCCAAAGATCGCTTTCGATTTCTACTTGCGGGCGTGTCCGCCGCCCGAGCACAGCAGCTTGGCTGCGGCCCATGCGATCACCCGACGCAACCGCGGCGGTACGAGCGCATAGGCCTCGGTGAAGTCGGCCCAGCGGTATTCATGGTGCTCCGGCCGGCCGAGCCGCGGTTTTACCTCGAGCACGACGTGCTCGGTGCGAGTACGCGCGAGATAGAGCCTCGCCACCTTGTTCCGCGCATACTGTTCCGTCTGCGCCTCGCCTGCAGCTCAACTGGCCGCGATTCGACCCGTGCTCCCCCACCACGTGCGCCGAAAAGCCGGCGCCGTCCGCGACCAACGCCACGAGCCTATGCCGACCCGTGAGCTCGAGCAGCGCGGCCGCGTCGACGGCGCCGTCGCCGGTGAGATCGGCCGTTCGCCGGAGAGCTCGCGCGGTGTCGTCGAACGTGTCAGCTGCCATCGCCGCCAATGTTATCCGCCCGACAGGGGCGAGTCGTCGGCGCCGAGCCGGAGCGCGATCGAGCTCGCGGGAACACGACGGTGTTCCCGCGCGTGGGCCCATGCCAGCGGCGGAAGGCTAGACAACGCCGTTCTTTGCGCGTAGCTTCAAGAAAACTCAAGAACTCTATAGACATCGAGAGAGCCGTTGTCCGCGGGGCACCGGTTGGGCTGCTGGGGGGTGGCCAAACGATGCGAGTAGGGCTTCGGCTAATCGGGGCTGTTTCGTGCTTTTGCGCCGGTGGCTGCGGCGGCGGCGATGCTGGCGGGGTGTCCGCTCAGCTGCCAACGCCCGCGCCGCCGTTCGTCGACGTCACCGCGGCGTCGAATATCGCGTACCGCGTCGGCTACACGCGGCCTTCCTACATCCGCAGAGACATGCGGGGCCTGCTCACGTTTCAGGTTCTCTACATGACGATCGGGGGGGCGGCGGCCGGCGATTGCGATCGCGACGGGGACATCGACCTGTTCATCACGTACGGGAACACCGGCGGCGCGAACGGCGGCGGAGGCCCGAACCGCCTCTATCTGAATCAGCTCGCCGAGCATGGGAGCGGACTCGTCTTCGTGGATGGCGCGGCCGAAGCCGGTGTCGCGAACACGCGTCCCGGCGGCATGGACAACGATCGGCACAGCGGGCCTGCGTTCGCCGACATGGACGGCGACGGCGATCTCGATCTCTTCGTCGGCGGTCTCCACGGCGATCCGAGCAAGATCTACGAAAACCGGGGCGACTGTTCGTTCGACGACGTCACGGCACGCTCGCCCGGCATCGAGCACATGATCGCCGACCACACGATCTCCGCGAGCTTCGGCGACTACGACCTCGACGGCGACCTGGACATGTTCCTCACGCACTGGGGCACGCTCGACGACCTGTACGGCGACCCGCCGCAGCAAACCGACCACCTGTGGAGAAACGAATCGGACGAATCCGGTATTCGCTACGTGAACGTGAGCGGCGAGAGCGGAATCTCGGCGCTCACGAGGCTGACCCGCGCGCGCGACTTCCATGGGCAACGGCAGATCGGCGACTTCACGTTCACCGCCACGTTTGCGCGCATCGACGACGACGTTTGGCCCGATATCGCCATTGCGGGCGACTTCGGCACGACCCAGCTCGCGGTGAACAACGGAGACGGTACCTTCAGGCAGCTCGACAACCCCGTCCTGCGCGATGCCCAGTTCGGAATGGGGTCGGCGCTCGGCGACGTGGATTACGACGGCGATCTCGACTGGTTCGTCACGAGCATCCTAGGCCCCGGCGACGCGAGCGTGAGCTTGAAGCCCTGGGGCAATCGCTTCTACTCGAACGACGGCGGCGCCGGTCTGCTCGCCGACGACACGCTTAGGCGCGGCGTCGCGGACGGCTCCTTCGGCTGGGGCGCTTGTTTCCTCGACATCGATAACGACGCCGATCTCGACATCTTTCACACCAACGGCTACCCCGTGCAATTCCTGACGCCCGACGACCGGTATCAGGACGATGCCAGCCGCGCGTTCGTGATGAACGAGGCCGGCACGTACGCCGACGAGGCGCAGGCGCTCGGCCTCGCCGGCCGCGACTCGGGCCGCGGCGTCGTATGCGCGGATTTCGATCACGACGGCGACACGGACATCCTGGAGCTGACCGAAGCCGCCGGCAATTCCGCAAGGCTGTGGGAGAACCGCACGGCTGCGACCGGCCGACGTTTTCTGCGCGTCGAGCTCGAAGGGCTGCCGCCCAACACCGAGGCAGCCGGCGCTCGGGTTTTCGCGCGTATCGGCGGCGTCGAGCAGATGCGCGAGATCATGATCGGCAGCAACTACACGTCGCAGAATCCGGCAGTTCAAGTTTTCGGCCTCGGCTCGGCGGCCGTGGTCGACGAGCTTCGCGTGGAATGGCCGGCGATCGACTCGGGCGCGGGTCCGGTGCAGCCGCCACCTACGATCTTGCGCGCCGTCGCCGCAGGCCGGCCGGGCGAAACCCTGTCGATACGGCATCCGGGCCTCCCGCCGGGAGGTGGCCGATGAGGAAAGTCGTGTTGGCGCTGCTCGCAGCCGCATTCGGAGCCGGCGCCGCCGGCTGCCGCGCGGATGCCGGCGACCGCGACCTATCCGTCGCCCGCATCTGGAACGAGGTGCTGCTCGAGGGAATCCGCAACGACTATGCGCGCCCCACGGTGCATGCGCGCAACCTCTGGCACAGCTCGGCCGCCATGTACGACGCCTGGGCTGCCTACGACGACACGGCCTCGACGTGGCTGCTCGGCAAGACCCAGGCCGGGTACGAATGCAAGTACGTGCGCGCGAGCTCCCCGCGGAATCGCCAGCAGGCCCGCGAGGAAGCGATCAGCTTCGCCGCCTACCGCATCATCCGGCATCGATTCCGCGAGTCGCCGGGCGCCGAGGTCGTCACGGCCCTCGCCAACCGCACGATGGCGGAGCTCGGCTACGACGTCGAAAACACGAGCGCCGCGTACGAGCAGGGCTCGCCGGCCGCGCTCGGCAACTACATCGCGGAGTGCTACATCGCCCATGGCTTGCAAGACGGCGCGAACGAGCAGAGCGCGTACGCACCCACCGTCTACGCGCCGGTCAATCCGCCGATCAAGCCCGAAGAGCCCGGCAATCCCGACGTCGTACACCTCAGCCGCTGGCAAGAAATCTCGCTGACCCTCTCGATCGATCAGTCGGGCAACATCGTCGACGGCACTCCGCCGTTCGTGAGCCCGGAGTGGGGCCGCGTGCATCCGTTCTCGTTGACGCCCGCCGAACGAAGCACGTGCTTACGCCCGGGGTTCGACCTGCCGGTCTACTACGATCCCGGCCCGCCTCCACAACATGACGGTCCGCTGGCGGCCGAATTCAAGTGGACGCATTCGTTGGTTGCCGTCTGGTCGTCTCATCTCGATCCCGCCAAAGGGCACGGTGCCGACCTCATCGACATCTCGCCGGCCAGTCTCGGCAACATTCAGAGCTACCCGACGAGCTTCGAGGACCACCGCAAGTTCTACGATCTCCTGCGAGGCGGCACCCCCGATACGGGCTACGCCGTCAATCCCGCCACGGGCGCCCCGTACGCTCCGCAGCTCGTGCCGCGCGCCGACTACGCGCGCGCGATCGCGGAGTTCTGGGCCGACGGGCCGCACTCGGAGACACCGCCTGGGCACTGGTTCACGATCGCGAACGCGATCGCCGAGCATCCCAAGCTCGTCAAGCGTTTCGAAGGCCGAGGACCCGAGCTCGGCTCACTCGAGTGGGACGTCAAGATCTACTTCGCCCTCGGCGGCGCGATGCACGACGCCGCGATCACGGCCTGGTCAGCGAAGGGATGCTACGACTACGTGCGGCCCGTTGCGGCGATTCGCGCGATGGCCGATCGCGGCCAGAGCAGCGATCCCGGAGATCCTCACTGCGCCTACCACGTGGACGGGCTTCGCTACATCGAAGACCCGAGCGATCCCGCCGGCGACGGCAGCCGCCGCGTCATCGACTGCGTGCGCCCCGGCGACGCGCTGGCCGACGATCCGTGGACCCCCGGCGTCGACGAGCGCAACGTCGGCAAGATAAAGGTATTCGCCTGGCGCGGTCCCGCCTACATCAGCAATGCGAACTTCGACGTTGCGGGCGTCGGCTGGATCTTGGCCGAAGAGTGGTGGCCGTATCAGCGCCCGACCTTCGTGACGCCGCCGTTCGCGGGTTACATCTCGGGACACTCGACGTACTCGCGCACGGCCGCCGAGCTGCTGGCGCGGTTCACGGGAGATCCGTACTTTCCCGGCGGCAAGAGCGAATTTCGCGTCGAGCGGAACGAGTTCCTCGTGTTCGAGGACGGGCCGAGCGTGGACCTTACGCTCGAATGGGCGAAGTATACGGACGCCTCGGACCAATGCAGCCTATCGCGCATCTGGGGCGGCATCCATCCGCCGGCCGACGACATCGCGGGCCGCCTGATCGGCATGAAGCTCGGGCCGAAGGCCTTCGAGCGCGCGCGCGGCTACTTCAGCGGCCGCTACCGATAAGCCGTTCGACGAGGCGCAACGCGGCGCGCCGGCCCTTCAGCTCGAGCGCGCGGCGCCGGCTCATCGCGAGCGGCGCAGCGTGCCCGCGCACGTGGAGCCGGTCGCGCGCCTCCACCGCGACTTTCGCACGTGCACGGTCTGCGAGCGCATCTATTGGGAAGGATCGCACACGCGCCGCCTCGGCGCCGTGCTCGACGCGGCGTTGGCTTCGGTCACGCGTTAGCTGCCGCCGGCGGGCTCAGCGCTTGTCGACGACGACCTTGCCTTCCGTGATCGTTACCTTCGTTTTGAGCCAGTTCCAGTAGCCCTCGAGCGGATCGCCGTCGAGCAGGATGATGTCGGCGATCTTGCCGGGCTCGAGCGTGCCGAGCTCGTCCTCCATGCCGAGATACGCGGCCGTGTTCGGGCCCATGATCTTGACCATGTCCTGCATCGAGAACACGACGTTCATCGATTTCAGCTCGTGCTCGAGGCCGGCGAGCGCGTCGTACTGCGTGTCGGTGCAGTAACCGACGATGGCTCCGGCGTCGAACAGCGTGCGCGCGTTGACCATGGCGTACCCGGCCTCGACGCCGCCGCCGACACCGTCGACGATCGACTCGGGCCAGGGCTTGCCGTCGCGGAAGCGCGGCAGGTTGTCGTCGGCGAACACGCCGAACACGGGCGCGCCGAAGCCGATCGTCATCAGAATCTTCGTGCCGGCCGCCGCAAGCTTCTCGGCATCCGCTTTGCTGACCCAATCCTTGTTCGGCAGGTGCACGAGCAGCGGAATGCCCATCTCGACGGCGGCGTTCATCGCCGGCGAGCTCACGGCGTGGACTTGCACGTTGACGCCGACCTTCTTGCCCTCGTCGAGCACGGCGCGAAGCACCTCGAGCTCCTGCGGCGTCGGGCCCGGAACCGGCGTCAGCGAGATCTCGCCCGTGTAGTCGATGCCTTTCGCCTTCATCTCGCGCACGGCCGCGCGCGCAGACTCCGGCGTGTGCTGCGCCAAGCGAATGCGCTCGGACGGAATGATGCGCGGCCCCAAAATCTGCCCGGACTCGATGTGCTCGCGCAGCGTGAGGTTGCCGTCGCCGGGGCCGCCGCCCGAGAGGATCGTCGTATACCCGGCCTCGAGCTGGCGCAGCATCTGGGCCTTTTCGTCGGGCCCCGTGTTGACGTGCCGGTGCGCGTCGATGAAGCCCGCCATGGCGCTCATGCCGTTCGCGTCGATGACTTGACCCGCCGTGCGCGGCGGGGCGCCGGCCGTCACGGACTCGATCCGGCCGCCTCGCACGACGATCGAGCCGCGGTCGATGACGGTGCCGTTGCCGACGACGATGTGGGCGTTCGTGATCGTGAGGTCCTGCGCAGCGAGCGGGCCGGCGGCGCCGAGGGCCAGAGCCGCAGCGACCACGGCGGAAGCGAGTCTTTGCATGTCGTATCCCCCTTCGAGTCGGGTCATCTTAATACGGCGAGGTCGCCGTCCGGCGACAGTCGCACTCGAGGTCGGTACGGATTACTCTTCGCGCCTTCGATCGGGGCGACCGATCTCACAAAAGGCGCGCCGCGGGCTGTCGGGCAAGCTTTTTTGCGATCCAAGTCGACGCAAACGGGCCGCGGATCGTAGACTCTGCGGCCTCTCAAGGAGGAGAAAGCGTTGCTACCCTGCTCGCGCCATCAGGCGCTTCGCACCGTCTGGTTGTCCGACGTCCATCTTGGATCGCGCGAATGCCGCGTCAATTTGCTGCTCGACTTCCTGCGCCACACGCGCTGTGACGTCCTCTATCTCGTCGGCGACATCGTCGATATCGAGAACCTGCGCAAGAGCTTCTACTGGCCCGTCAGCCACACGGAGGCCTTGCGGCTACTGCTGAAAAAGAGTCAGGAAGGCACGCGCATCGTCTACGTGCCCGGCAATCACGACCACGACCTGCGAGCGCTCGCCGGCGTGAGGTTCGGCAACATCGAGATCGCGACTCACGCCATCCACACGACGCGCCAAGGACGGCGGCTCCTCGTGACGCACGGCGACCAGTTCGACGCCGTCGTCCGCCGTCCGTCGCTCGGCATTTGGCTCGGCGGCTTCGCGTGCCGGCGGCTGCTCGCACTGAACCGCTTCGTTCACTGGCTGCACGACGTTTTCGATCGGCCGTACTGGTCGCTCGCTCAGCATCTCAAAGCGCGCTTCCCGGGCGCTCAGGGCTATATCGACCGGTACCGCAACGCCACGCTCGCCGCCGCGCGCGAGCTCGGCGTCGACGGCGTCGTCTGCGGGCACATTCATCGCGCCGCCGTCGCGGAAGTGGATGGCCTCGTCTACTGCAACGACGGCGACTGGGTCGAGAGCTGCACGGCGCTCGTCGAGGACCGGCACGGCGAGCTTTCGTTGCTCGAGTGGCGCCCGACCGCAGCGACGATCGCGGCCGCCGCTGCGTCCGTTTCCGTTTGGGCGCACACGATCACGAGCATCGACTCCGAGCAGGAAGCCGCGTAACCGAGGCGCCGCGGGCGTTACGTCTTCGCAGGTGCCTTTTCGGTGCATCTCGGGTCGCTCATAGAGCCGTCATGACCAGGACGGCGGACGTAGCGAGCGCCAGCGCGACGAAGAGCAACATCGTGGGCACGGTGTCGAAGCGGCGGCCCGTCTCCTCGGCGTAGCGAAACGACAGGCGCTGCATCCACGCGACGCCGGCCACGGCCCACACCACGTGCGCGGCGACGAATGGCGCCGCGAACGCGAGCCAACGCGCGGAGCCCCACGGCGAGAGCCAGCTCTCGATCGCCTCCGCCGCCACGAATCCCGCCACGAAGAGCGCGGTGACGATGCCGATGGCGAGACACAGGAGCGTCGTCGTCAGGTCGCGCTCGCTCGGGTCTTTCTCGCTTGCGAGGGCGCGGAGGTAACCGAAGAAGCCGAACGCGCCGCCGACGGACAAGAACACTACGGCGGCGCCCTCGAGCTCGGCCCGCCGGCTCGCGACGGCGGCCACGAGCAGGCCGACCGCCGTCACCAAGCCGAGCAGGAGCACGGGCACGGCGATGAGACCCGAGAAGAAGAGCGCGAGACGGAACGCCGCGTTATCCGTCCAGCGATCGATCAGCGATCTTTCCATGACGGTCTCCCGGCTCTACGCGCGGATGGCGTCCGCCGCACGCTTGCCCCATTTCGCGATGACGAACACGTTGAAGAAATGCATCGCGCCGAGCACCAGCAAGACGAGGCCGACCTTCGTGCTCAGGAACTCGATCGCTTCCTGCGTCGACACGGGCTTGTCGCCGAGCTTCAGCGCGAGCGTCACGTAACCCATGTTGATCAGGTAGAAGCCGACGACGAGCAGGTGGTTGACGGAGTCCGCGAGGCGCTCGTCGCTCGCAAAGCTGTTCACGAGAAACACGCGCCCGTTCTTGCTGAGCGTGCGCGCAACCCACACGGTCAGGGCGATGCTGATGGCGAGATAGGTGAAGTACGTGGTTTCGATGATCATGGCGTTCTCCTTGCTTGTGTTTACAGTTATTTCTGTCGATTCAGAAACAGATGGGCAAAAAAACTCCGCATTATCCGCGTTAGCCGTCCTTCGCCGCTTTCGGCACGAAGCTCGCGATCTTGGCACCGAGCTTCATCAGCGTCATCACGGTGGCTTTCGGCAGTGTCAGCATCTGGTCGAACCACGTCGTGACGGTGGTGAGAAAGTCCGCCATGTTCTCGATCTTCAGCTTGACCTCGCGCGGCGTCTCCTTGTCCGCCTCGAGCTCGCGCGCGCAATCGCGCAGAAAATCCAACGTCGGCTGCAGCTCGCGCCGCTTTCGCTGCTCCATGATCGTGACGAGCATGTACCAAGGGTCGGAGCGCGTCGCGAAGTGATCGCGGCGGTCGTTCATGACGTGCGAGACGCCGACGAGCCCCCAGCTCTGCAATTCCTTGAGGCTCGTGCTGACGTTCGAGCGCGCGACGTTCAACGTCTCGGCAATCTCGTCGGCCGGTAGCGGCTGCGGCGCGAGGTAGAGCAGCGCGTGGATCTGCGCGACCGTGCGGTTGACGCCCCACCGGGTGCCCATTTCGCCCCAGTGCAGGATGAAGCGCGTCATGACCGGTGTGAGGTGCATTCCAGTTATTTCTGTCGTTTCAGAAATAACGATAGCCGCGAAATCTGGGGCTGTCAAGCGCTGGGGGCCCCGCTTCGCGGCTCGTGGCGGCGGCGGGAAAACCGAGACGGACAGCGGCGGGGCCGACGGCGGGCCGGTTCGGCGACGCGGCCTGCGCGGTTCCGCGTTTTCGGTCAGCGCTCCGCGGCCGTCGGCAGCATGTTGCGGATCGCCGCGATCTTCCACGCTCCGCCCTCGCGGCGCAGCACCATCGACGTCAGCATGTGCCGGTCGGTGCCGTCCGCCCGCCCGACGCTGTCGTAACGGCCATCGGCAATCGCGACGTCGGGCCCGAGGAATCGCAACGAATCGACGGTGATCGTGCGTCGGCCGCCCGTGCTCTGCTGCGTCGCGAGCGAGCCCGCCACGACGGCGTCACGGCCGCTGCGCAAGTTTCCCGAGGTCTGGCGCTGATCGACGTCGGCCGTCATGAGCGCCGCGAGAGCGGCCGCGTCGTTGCGCTCGCGCGTGTCGAGGAATGCTTGAATGACGGCACGGATCGCCGCCTCGTCCGTCGGCCGATCCGCGCTCTGCGGCCATGCCACTGCCGCCAGAACGCCAGCGAGAGCGACGATGAGCGCCGAGCGCTTCGACACGACGACGGAACGTGCCCGCGGCTCAGCGTTTGGCATCGGAGAACGACGTTGCGACGACGGAGATCTCGGCAATCGGCGCCACGGGCAGCTCGAAGACGTGCCCCGCCTTCGTGCTGCCGTCCTTCAGCGAAACGACCGCGTGCAGGTGCACGTACGGCTCGCCCTCGCGCATCTCGATGTGGCCGACGAGCGAGACGAGCTCGCACTTCTCGTCGACGTCGATCCGCGCGAACGCGCCGAGCTCGGGATCGCCGAAGCCGAGCAACGCGCGCGACAGGCCGCCGAGCCCCGTCACGTAGCCCGACGCGATGCCGCGCTCGCGCGCGAGGTCCGTGAGGCCCGAGAGGATCTCGTCGCCGGGGCTGAAGATCGCGTCGAACACGTGCGCCGTGCCTTGCTTTTCCGTGATCCGCACCTGCGGCGCCCGACCCTTCGGGACGGGCGGGGCGCGCATGAAGCCGTCCGGCAGCGGCGCCCGGGCAGGCGCTTGGGCCAGGGCCACTTCCGCGCCGAGCACCGCGCCCAGCGCGGCCGCCATCGAAAGCCAAGGGAGACGACGTTTGCCGTTCATGTTCACCCTCCGCACCGGCGATGCTTCGCTATTCTAAGCCCGGCAAGGAGTCGAACAACCGCCGTTCTGCGTCGCCGCGCCGGCCGTCGGAAGCAACGGCCGGCAAGACCGTGGGGGTCGCCGTGGCGCCGGCATCCGTCGCGGACGGGCGCCGCCATGGCGCAGATCGGCAAGCGGCCGGACGTTTGCGCGAGCAGCGCGCCGGACCGGTCAACGCGCGAGCGGCCGAATCCCCACCCTGTCGCGAATCTCGGCCAGGAACGGCCGGCTGAACTGGCGCGCCTTCTCGGCGCCGGCACGCAGCACGTCCTCGACCTCGCGCGGGTTCGCGACGAGCCGCTCGTACTCGGCCCGCGCAGGAGCGATCTCGCGATCGATGCGCTCGAACAGGATCTGCTTCATCTCGCCCCAGGCGATACCTTCCGCGTAGCGGCCTCGGATCGCGGCCGTTTCCTCATCGGTCGCAAACGCGCGGTAGATCTCGTAGAGCGCGCTGTCGTTCGGGTCCTTCGGCTGACCGGGCTCGAGCGAGTTCGTCTTGATCTTCATGACGAGCTTGCGGAGCTCCTTCTCGCCGGCGAATAGCGGAATCACGTTGCCGTAGCTCTTCGACATCTTGCGGCCGTCGAGGCCGGGGAGCGTCGCGATGTTCTCGCCGATGACGGCCTCGGGCAGCACGAACGTCTCGCCGAAGTGGTGGTTGAAGCGTTGCGCGATGTCGCGCGCCATCTCGACGTGCTGCTTCTGATCCTTGCCGACGGGCACCTTGTTCGCTTTGAACATCAGGATGTCGGCCGCCATCAGGATCGGGTACGAGTAAAGATTCATCATGATGGCCTGGTCGGGGTCGCGCCCCGGCGTCGCCTCGTTCTCCGCGACGGCGGCCTTGTAAGCGTGCGCGCGATTCATGAGGCCCTTCGCCGTCATGCAGTGCAGGATCCACGTGAGCTCGAGTATCTCGGGCACGTCGGATTGGCGGTACAGCAGCACGCGCTTCGGGTCGAGCCCGACCGCGAGCCAGCTCGCCGCGATCTCGAGCGTCGAGCGCGCCATCGCGTCGGCGTCGCCGCCGATCGCGTGGTAGTCCGCGAGGAAGAAGTACGAGTGAACGTCGGGATTCTTGCTCGCGGCCACCGCCGGCTTCATCGCGCCGACGTAGTTGCCGATGTGCAGCATGCCGGGCTGGCCGGTGGGCTTGATGCCCGTCAGGACGACTTCCATGGCTACCGTCCGTTTCGTCGCATCAGGCGCGGCACTCGTTGCCGAGCGCGCCCAAGCCGCCGCAGAAGCTCACGTCCTGAAGCTGCACGCGCAGGTTATCCGGATCTGCCGTATAGACCTGCGTCACGCCGTCGCGCGTGCGCGATTCCGCCGGCAACCCCTGCGCCTCGAGCGCCGCAACCGTCACGGCCGGGTCGAAGTCGCGCAGACCGAAGCAGATATGGTTGATGTGCGGCATCGCATTCGGCCCTCCCTGGTAAACGCCGAGGAATGCGTCGCCCACCGCAAGATTCACCCCGCCCTGCTGTGTGCTCTTGACCGCCAAGCCGAACGTCCGCTGATAAAACGCCACCGACCGCTCGAGGTCGCTGACGATCAGGCTCGCATGATTCAACTTCGCCGCCTCGAGCCCGGACGGCTGCGCCGCCACCGTCCGCGGCGCGACGACAGCTGCCGAGAGCAGCGCAACGAGCTCGCGGCGACTCAACCGCCCCGATTCGTAATGGGTCAGCAGGGATTCAACTGCTTGGCTCACGGGCGCCTCCTCCGAGATCGGCGAAGCGGCAGTCTCCGCGGCCCCCCGGCGAGGGTCAAGCCATAACTCCGCTCTAAGGAATCGGCCTCGCTGATTTTCGCTGCAACGGCGCGGCGTTGGGTGCGCCGAGGCTGCCGCGACGGCTCGCCCAACGGGCGAGTTTTGGCGGGTGCGTCCATCTGG
>Ga0073934_10001538_pt1 | contig 54638 bp, 41 predicted proteins | sample LarsenN4metaG_FD_76834 | JGI IMG/M metagenome (GOLD analysis project Ga0073934, IMG submission 76834) | Hot spring sediment bacterial and archeal communities from British Columbia, Canada, to study Microbial Dark Matter (Phase II) - Larsen... ...
GGTCCGCGCCGAGGCAATGGCCATCCACCAGCGCCCCGCCGCGTTCGCCTCGATGGCCTACCTCGCCATGCAGCACGACGAATACGACACCTCCCCCCGCACCCGCGACGTCACCCGCAAGGCATGCGCCGCGCTGCTACCGCGGGTGCGGAATCAGCGCCACAAGGGAGTGAGTCCGGCTCGAGCGTCGCATCCTGGCCAGCAGCCCGAAGCCCGCTCCCGCAACGGCGCACACAACATGCACGAGCGGGACCGGCTGCGGCCCCACCTGGCCCGAACGAACGGGCAGCAGACGCCAACGTTCTCCGAGCGCCTCGCCGCCGAGCAGGGCGCGCGAGGGTGTGACGCCGCCTGTTGCCAGCTCGTGCGCCAGGACGAACGCGAGGACCGCGAGTCCGCAAGCGGTGCAGCGGACCGACAGCCCTCCCGGCCCGGCAGCGAGTCCCGCGGCAAAGACGAAGAATGCCACCGCGCTGAGACCGTACAGCACGCCATGATGGGGATAGAGGAGCGCATGAGCGCAGATGGAAACGCTCAGGCCCGCCGCGATCCATGCGCCAAGGCGCACCGAGCCGATGCGCGGCTCCAGCCACCAGCCGAAGATCAGCCACGCGAGCAGGTCGATCACAAGGTGCTGGACATCCACATGAATGAGCCACGCGACCAGGGATCCGCCGGGAACATTGCCCGTCTCGCCGAGCAGACTCGTGGAGAACGACGCGAGGATGCACGCGAACGCGGTGAAGAGAGCGACGGGTCGCATCTCGTCGATGCGGACCGGACATCGCCGGCCGACGCGGGCGAAGCGGTTCATGGATGCTTCGCCGAATGCGCGCCGGATGCCGTACCGGACGGGACATCGGCGCTCCGCGTGCTCGTGGATGAATCGCGCCGCGGCCGTTGCGCCCAGGGAAGCAGACACAAAAGCAGCGCCGGCAACGGCACGTCGCCGGCCCCCTCTTCTTCGCCGGTACCGCCGCCTCCACCCCCCCCGCCCCCGCCGCCTCCGCCCGCGCCGGGATCGGGATCTCCTGCGCCGCCGGCGTCGGCGACCGTCAGGGAGAGCCGCGCAGCGCTGGTCGCGGTTTCCGGAATCAGCGTATAGCGGTTGCCGCGCTGATCGACGAACTCGGTGTCATCCACGAGGATGCCGGCCGGAAGCTCGTCAAACTGGAGCGTACCGGCGACTTGCGGAATGGTCGTGATCCACTCGTCGGGGGGCGCGTCGTTGGCTCGATTGCGGGTGTGGACCTGGATGAGCGCGGTATTGATGGATGCGATGGAGTAGTCGTCGGAACTGGCCTTGGCGTCATCCACTCGATTGAAGTACCGAGGAAGCGCGATGCCCGCGAGCACCGCCAGCACGACGAGCACGGCAATCAGTTCAATGAGCGTGAAGCCGCGGCGCTGCATGACTGCTTTCCCCTTCCGGCAACATGCCGTCCCGGCGCGGTTATCGACCGGAACGCGACGCCGAATCGGTGCATGAGACCGGGTTTCGCGCGGGTCTTGGAGATCGCGCGGCACAGGCCGCACAGCCGCAGCGGAGCAGGGTTATGGGGCGGAGTGTTTCGTGGCGATCACGTGCGTTCGCCGAAGACATGCACAACGAGCGTGCGCGTGTGCGGCGCGTCGCGGTGCTCCCAGAGATAGATGCCCTGCCAGCGCCCCAGCGCGAGCTTCCCCGCCGTGATGGGAATGCTCAGAGACGTGGGAATGAGCGCCGCCTTGATGTGGCTGGGCATGTCGTCCGGCCCTTCGGAGTTGTGCGTGTAGAGCGGGTCATCCGGAGGAACAAGTCTGCGAAACCATGTTTCGAGGTCGCGCTTGGCGGATGGATCCGCCGCTTCCTGGATGAGCAACCCGGCTGAAGTATGGCGAAGAAAGAGCACGCACAGACCCGTCTTGATCCGCGTGCTCTCGACGACTGCGGAGACATCGAACGTGATGAGATACAGGCCCTGGCCGTTCGTGCGGATGGACAGTTCACGCTGCTCAATCATGTCGGGACATCCGATGACGGCCCCGCGGCCGGGACGCGGCAAGCTTCGGAGCATCTGCGGACGTACCGCCCGCCCGCCATTCCTCCGAGGTGATGGCCCATCGCTCGTGGTCCGCCCAGCGCCCGGCGATCTGCAGATAACGAGGAGAGAAGCCCTCGAGTCGAAAGCCGTTGCGCTGCGCGACGCCCCTGGAGGGCTGATTGTGAGGCTGGATGTTGGCTTCCACGCGATGGAGTTCCAGCGTAACGAAGATGTGCCGAAGTGTGAGACCGACGGCCTGGGTCATCCGGCCGCAACCGGCGAAATCGGCGCCGATCCAGTAGCCGATGTGGCAGGACTGGAATGGACCGCGGAAGATCCCCGAGATCGAGACCTTCCCCACGATCGCGCCGGGCGGGCTTTGGGCATCGGCGTCCATTCGGCAAACCATGAGCCGTTCCGAAGAGGCCGTGCGGCGGAGGCCCAGTTCTCGTTCGAAGGCGTGATCGCCCCAGGAGTTGAATCCGCGCGGAGGGCGCGGCTCCCAAGGTTCGAGAAACGCGCGCGAAGCTCGGCGCAGAGCCAGGAACTCGTCGCGATCGGAGGGAACGGGATATCTGAGAAAGACGCGCGAGCCGATCTCGACTGCCTTGGAAAGGCCGCGGACGCCGGCAAAATTTGAGGCGGCTCGCGTGGTTGCCATGGGGCGCTCCGCGGCGGGTTGACCCCGCAAGAGGGAATGAGTAGGGTCGAATGCATGAGTACTGTAGCGACAGTGAACGAGCCGGTGCTCCCGGATGTCAAGATGCATCTGTTGCGTCCGACGGAGCCGATGCTGGCGACGATCACAAAAAATGAACGCTGCACGGTTCACAAGAAAACCGCTTCATTCGTGCGACACGTGGAGATCGATGTGTCGGGGACGCCGCTCGTGGGGCAGTGCCATCCCGGCCAGGCGCTGGGTGTGCTGCCGGAGGGGAATGATGCGAACGGCAAGCCGCACAAAGTCAGGCTCTATTCACTCTCTTCACCGCTGAAGGGCTGCGACGGCAAAGGAACGGTCTATTCCGTGACCGTCAAGCGCACGATCGATGAGCATTGGGAGACTCACCGGCTGTTCCTGGGAGTGGCGTCGAACTATCTGTGCGACCGCTCGCCCGGCGAGAAGGTGCGCATCAGCGGCCCGAACGGCAAGCGCTTCCTGCTCCCGGTGGACGTGAACAAGCACGACTATCTGTTCTTCGCGACCGGCACCGGCATCGCGCCGTTCCGAGGCATGCTGATCGACCTCGTCGATCGCAAGTGCAAGAGCCTCGTGACGCTGGTCATGGGAGCACCGCACGCGACCGATCTGCTGTACCACGACTTCTTCCTGAGAATGGCCGCGGAACATCCCAACTTCCGATACATCACCGCCATCAGCAGAGAGCGGCAGGAAGACGGGCACGACCCGCTGTACGTGCAGGATCGGCTGCGTACGCACCGCGACATGCTCCTGCCTCAACTGACAACGGACCGGAACCTGATCTACATATGCGGCCTGGCGGGGATGGAACTGGGGATATTCCAGCAACTGGCGCTTCTGCTGCAGGGCGAATCGCTCGAGCACTATCTCCACGTGGACCCGGAAGCGCTTCGGGATGTGCGGCGGTGGACTCGGCAGATGATCCATAAAGAAGTCCGGCCGACCCGGCGGGTGCTGATGGAGGTGTACGCCTGAACAGGTGTCGCGCGTGCGGCGTTCGGGTGCTGGCGGGGAATCGCACCGTTGGCAGGAGGAGCACCGGGGCGGTATTGTTCGAGCTGCGAGCTGAAACGGCAGGGAGCGGCGGACGCCAGTCGCCGCGAGCAGGACGCGAGCGAGAAGCTTTTTCTTCCAGGGGCTTGAGTCAATGGCTCATGTGATCACGGAACCATGCATCGGTACGAAGCAGACGGCGTGTGTGGATGTCTGCCCTGTGGACTGCATCCACCCCCGCAAGGACGAGGCGGACTTTGAAAAGATGGAGTACCTCTCCATCGATCCGGACACATGCATCGACTGCGGCCTGTGCGTGGACGAATGCCCCGTGAAGGCCATCTTCCCGCAGGACGACGTACCGGCGGAATGGCACAAGTACATCCAGTTGAACGCGGATTACTTCAAGAACAAGAAGGCCTGAGGCCGCCGACGCGCCGCCGGCACGCATATCGTGCCGCGGCTCAGGGCGCCAGATCCCGTTCGAGCACCGGCGGACGATCGGTGAGATCGTCGATGGTTGCGGTGCCGCTCACCGTGGCGTCCAGCTTGGGGTGGTAGACGTGGCACGTCACGCACGTGCTCGGTGCTCCGCCGGCAGGGGAATGGCACTCGCGGCATGAGGCGATGCCGGGGATGCCGATGTCGGACGTCTTCGTGCTGCGCTTGATGTCGCCGTGGCACTGCAGGCAATCCATGGCGATGTGCGCCTGGTGGGAGAACACGGCGCGGGGGAGCCACACATCCGGCAATGCCGGGGGAGGTACCGTGAATGCCTCGCCGGGAACCGAGGATCGCTCGGCGCCGGAGTGGCAGCGGCGGCATTGCGTGAACATCTTGTCGAAGACCGCAGCTCGCTGGGACGCGAGCCACTCTTCAAGTTCCTCGGACGAAGTGAAGCGGGGCACGGCCCCGGCAGTCGAGGCGGTGTCGCCGGACTTGGCGGATTGGGATCCGCGCGGGCCGCGACGCTTGGGTTGAGCAGCGGGCGCCCCCTCGCCCCCGATTTCCGCCCCGGCTTCCTTCCCGCCCGCGATGGGCGCAGCCGCGCCTGGAACGGATTTGTCCGGGGCGACGGAGGCGAGGGTGATCCACTCTGCAAGCTTGGCGTCGAGGATCGCTCGAATGACGGAGGGATCGCCGTGAGGAACGGGCACCGGTTCGACGATTCCTGGCGCGACATTGATGGTCCGAAGGTCCTCGGTGTGGCAGGAACGGCAGTGCAGGTCGAAGCTGATGGGCGCGAGTCCCAGCCCGTCCTTTTCGATCTGGTGGCAGGATGTGCAATCCAGAGGAAGGCGTGGATCGGAAGAGTTCTCGCTGACGTGCCAGGCATGGTTGAACGTGAAGCGGGTCGCGTCCTTGCGTCCTTCGGTCAGAGCATCCCACTCGGGGTGATCGAGTGCGAACGAGGTGATGGAGTTCGCGGAGCCTGTTTCAAGGGGAGGCTCGGTCCGCGGGGGGATGACCATGGCTGCAACGGATGCCAGGACGCCCGCCAGCACCACGGTGAGGGCAGGCTTCATGGAGCACCGCCTTCCGAGTCCGCATCGGGCGCCGGTTCGGAGGCATCGGCGGGCGCGCCGTTCGGCGGAGGCAGGTCCGGAGCGACGCGACCGGAGCCGGCGCGCACCAGCTCCGGATTGATGCCTCGGGCGGCAAGATCCGCATGACACTGGACGCAGAACTGGTCGGGGATGCTGGTGAGATCGATGTCGCGCCCGCGGTGTTCGACGTGGCAGAGCGAGCATTCGGAAGCGACCTGTATTTCAAGATCGTTGGAGAGTTTGACGTGACCGCCGATGTACAGACTCTGGAGAGGATGATGCGCCTGTGCGTAGGTGGCGTGACAGTAGAGACACTTGTCGTCCGAAGCCGGAAGAAAGAAACCCGGCCTCGCGGGATCAGGAGCGTGGCACTTTTCGCAGCGGTCGGCGAACATGTCGTGGGCGATGGTGAGTTCACCGGAGGAATAGGCGGCGCGATCGCCGAGAATGGTCGCGGCTCCGAGAAACACTACGACGACGAGGACGAGAGCGAGGCTGCACGGCCCGGTCCAGCGGTCGGCGTAATGCGCGCGGTTGACATACGTCAGGTCGAATCGTTCGGAAAGTGGACGAGTGTCGCGCATGGGCGTTGTTCAGCGGGACGAGAACTTGAGGGCGAAGACCGCGTGGATGAACACAAGGACGAGCAGAAGCCAACTGACCGGGACGTGAATAATGAGCCAGGAGCAGAGCACTCTGTGCAGGGCGCGCTGGCGGATCAACTGCCTGCGGCGTTCGCAGAGGAACTCCAGATCGTCCACGGCTTGGTGCACGTGCGCGGGCGTCATGGTGCGCAGAGCGGTGAAGAGCGACTCGGCGGTGCGCGAGGAATGGAGCGGAGATTCCTCGCCGGCGAAGTATGCCCGAGCGTGCTCGATATAGAAGCGGCGCAGCGGTTCGGCGCCGGCGGTGTTCACGGATGTCTCGGACTTCTGCCCCTTGGCGGACGCCGGGGCTGGATCGCTCGGCGCGGGCTGAGGATTCGGTGCCGCGGCATCCGCGGTTGCCGCCGGTACGGGAGAGGGGACCGGCTCCCATTCGGGCGCCGGGGTATCCAAGGAGCCTGCGTAGGTGATGACGGTCTGCTCGGCGAAGTCGCGCAGGTTGTTCAACTGCCGCTGAATCTGCTGCGCGAGGGTTTCTCCGGGAACGGAATGGAGCATGAGGCGGGGGATGAACTGCTGGAGCGTGAGACCGAAGACGGCGCTCACGGATACGAGCGCAACCAGAACCCAGAGCCACTGCGTCAGCGCACCGCCGGTCTTGAAACCGGAGTGCAGGGCGATGAGCCAGACGCTGAGAAGCCCGAGCCAGACATGGCCGCGGAGCCAGGTCTGGGCGCGCCCGAGGCGCCAATGCGGGACCTTGCGCTTGAGGGAGAGCGCGGAACAAAAGAGCATGATGGCGAGCGCGGCGACGCCCAGGGCAAGACCGACCCATGAAGAACCCTCGTGGCCGTTGGCATTCAGACGGGCCTCGGGATCGAAGAGGTACGCGACGGCGGCGGCGGCGCCGGCAAGCACCGAGAAGCTGACCCAGGCTGTCTGTTTGCGATCGAGGAGCATGGGTGAGCAAGACGGATCAGGCGCGCATGGAGGTTTCCCGGATTGACGAGGGGTGCGGGGCCGGATGCCGATGCGCGCCGAGGAAGTCGCGTGCGTTGACACGCTGAGCGGCGTCGTGCGGGCAGGCGTAGACGCATGCGGGGCCGGTGGGGAGGTCGGTGCACTGGTCGCAGACGACGGCGCGATCGGTCACTTCGATGACTTCACCGGATTCGGCGAGGGTGCGCGTGCTCTCGGAGTCGGACTTGCGGATCCGTTCCAGCGGGTGCATCTGGATGGAGTTGTAGGGGCACTGCCGGGCGCACTTGCCGCAGCCGACGCACCAGTCCTCGATGACGATGTTGAGGTCCTTGGCCTTGCGGATGGAGCCGACCGGGCAACCGATCATGCACACGGGATCGAGACACATGCGGCAGGAAGCGGGGACAAGATACTTGTCGAATCGCGGACCTTCGCGGATCAGGCGCGACAAGCCGTCATCATGGGCGGCGACGCAGGCCTGGGCGCACTGATCGCAGCGGGTGCACTTCTCGAGGTCGATGATCATCAGGTTCTGACCCTGGATCAGGCCGAGTTCCTCGACGCGGCGGGAGTGCACGGTCGGGGTGATCATGACGCGAGCTTCGACCTGCTCGGTGAGACGCCGCTCTGCAAGGATTTCCAGGCGCGCACGGACATCGGGGAAGGCGGCAACGATGGCGTTGAAATCGTCCGTCTTGATCTTGACGAGTTCGACGCGCGACGGGGGGCGCTTGGCGGAGCCTTCGATGACGGGATGGTCGTCGGCGACGCAGGTGGCGGTGCGAACTCCCTTTCGCAGCAGCGCGATTTCGCCGAAGCAATCGCCGCGGGTGAGATAGGCGAGGCGGCGTTCGCCGCCGGGAAAAGTCTTGGAGACGCGGACCTGGCCGCGACGGATGAGGTACATGCCGTCGGCCTGGTCGCCCTCCTGAAAGATGGTGGTGCCGGCATCGAAAGAGACCAGCTCGGCGGACTGCTTGAGCTTCTCGATGGTATCGCGGGGAAGGCCCTCGAAAAGCCAGACATTCTTGAGATGATTGTCGAGCGCCCGCTGGCGGTAGATTTCATCCATGCGGGATTTGAATGTCTTGCTGCGCATCAGAGTTTCGTACATGTTGCGCAGGATCTCGAGCATCACGCAGGGGGTTTCCGCGACGACGGTGGCGGAACGCGGCGCGTAGTTGAGGCAGGACATTTCGCCGAAGACGTCGCCGGGTCCGAGCGTGCTGGCGAGGCGGCCATAGACGAGATCGACGGTGGCGTCGATGGGAACGAGCTTGTCGGGGTCGTGCTTCGGGCTGGCGGCGAGGCGCGGCTGTCCGAAGAGGGCGCCGATGCGGGCGATCAGCCCGCCCCTGCCGCGGCGTCGCTCCTCTTCGGGACGCGCGATGAAGATTCTGCAACGGCCTTCGACAATGTAGAAGGCGGTGGTGCCGCCTTCGCCCTGACGGCAGACGACTTCGCCCGGTTCGAACTCACGGCGGCGGACCGTGCCGGGAAACTTCTTGAGAAGGGCTTCCTGAACGTCGGCGAAGATGTCGAACCGCTTCAGTTCCTCGGGGGTGAGGGCGACCCCCTCGAACTCAGCGGTGATCATCGCCTTGCCCATGCGGCAACCCTCCGCCCGCTACACCGTCACTTCACCGGCTTCCAAGGCGCGGCGAGCGGACATCGCGCCGGCCGCGGACGAAGCGAATATCGGCTTCGAGGCGGTGCGAACGGGAGACACGGAGAGGATACCGCGCCGCATGAAAAGTTGACTGGGGAGCGGGGATCGGGTCAACTGTCGATCGCCAGCAGGCGATACAACACGAGCGTCAGCAGGAGGTGGCATCGATGGATCAGTCGAAGGGGTCTTCGAGGCGCGTCCGGCACGTGGTGGTGGGAATCGGAGTATCGGGGGTGGTACTGGCGGCGGCGACGTTCTCGGAGGGACGGGACGTCGAGGCGACCGCCATGCAGGAAAGCCCGCGTTTGCTGGTGCCCGGGTTCACGTACATGGGGAACGCCTCCTGCGTTTCGTGCCATGACGTGGAAGAACCGAAGCAGGAATGCGGGCAGGAGATCGGTGACGAGTTCACGATCTGGTTCGACAACGATCCGCACGCGAAGTCGTACACGATGCTCAAGGAGGCGGAGTCCAAGGCGATTGCCGCCAAGCTCGGCATCCCGGATGCGAGTACGTCTGATCGCTGCCTGAACTGTCACGCGCTCAATGCGCCGGAGGCTCAGCGGGGCGAGCGGTTCGACATCGCGGAGGGGAACAGCTGCGAAAGCTGCCACGGACCGGCCGAGAAATGGCTGACCGATCACGAGAAGGAGTGCTGGACGAAAAGCAAGCGGGAAGACCCCGCGGTGGGAACCGCAGGACTGCTGAAGGAATACGGCCTGATCGACACGCGGAACGTGGCGGTGAGGGCGCAGACGTGCATCGCGTGCCACCTCGGGATCGACAAGGAACTGCTGGACGCGGGGCATCCTTCCGTGCAGTTCGAGATGTACGGGTACAACTACTACGCGTTCGACAAGGAGTTCACGCCGCACTGGGAGGATCCGGTGGGTGAACTGTTCGACGCCAAGCTGTGGGCGGTCGGGCAGGCGGCGGCACTGGCTGCTGTGAAGGGCAAGAGCGACCCGCTGGAGCCGGTGTATGCGGCGGGCGTCGCGGTGGCCAAGAAGCACTTCGGCTCGGACTCGGCGGAAGGACTGGCCAAGGCTGCCTACACGGCGGAGAAGTGCGCCGCGGCGGCCGCGGACCTTGCGGCAGCGGCGGGCGAAGCCAAGAGCGACATGGGACGCAAGATCATCGGCTTCGGCGTGACGGCGCTGGGATCGGCGGTGTTCGACGCGAAGAAAGCGGACGTTCCGGACGAGTTCTGGGATGCATCGGATGCGGCGACAAGCGGCACGGAAGCCGGGTTCGCCGAGGCGTGCAAGAAGATGGCGGACATCGCGGGGAAGTGACGTCCGCAGGCGCCGGATCCGCCACCGAGATCAGAAACCGCCGGAGGGGACGCGCGGAATCTTGATGTAGGGCAGGCGCAGGTCTCCGCCGCGGATGGAGATGAAATCGGATCGCTGGACACCGGCAGGGAAGGCCTGGAAGCCGATGTTGGCGCCGGCGAAGGCGACGAGGTCGTCCTGCTCGATGCCGTCGCCGGAAACCCCGATGCCGCCGACGAGCACACCGTTCTTGTAGAGCGGAACCGAGCCGGGGAAGATCTGCGCGCCGTTCCGGAGGAAAATCGCAGGGTCGGTGACTCCCCCGCCGACCTTGCCGCCCAGCAAGCCTGCGTCGAACGCCGCGAGCGCGAGGCTTTCGTCGCCGATGGCCGCGAAGTCGGTGAGGAACGTGACGAGGTTGGTAATGAGCAGCTCGGTCTGAAGACCGGTGTTGAACGGGCTGAACGCCTCGCGGGTCGCCGTGCTGAAGGGGCCGGTGAGGTCGGCGGTCTGTATGCCGTCGGGAAGGAAGGGGCGAGCCAGGAACCCGATGGCGCGATCGGAGAGCGCGATGGAGCCGTCTAGGTTGATGCCGAGAGCGGCGGCGCGATCGGCGAATGAGGCGAACTGGCCCGCCTCGGCGGCGCGCAGGCGGGCGCCGGCATCGGAACGGCTGAAGAACGCGGCCGAGCGCGCCTTCTGGACGGCGACATCAAAGCCGAAGACCGGGGCATCGGAGGTTCGGAAGACTCCGAGCAGATTGCCCTCGACATCGACAACGGAGACGGTGACCTGCGAGACCTGGGGTCGATCCTTGCGGATGGCGGCGCGGAGGGTGTCGTTGACTCGATGTGCTTCGGTGAGGATCGCGGCGACATCGCCGGGGGTGAGGCTTTCGCCGTCGACGGTGACGCCCGCGCGCGTGGTCGTGGTGGTGTCGGGATCGGTCAGGCGAGCGACGGATGCCGCGGAGGCCGGGTCGGAAAGGTCAAGGCGGTAGACCTGGTCGCCGCGGCCGGCGACATCGGTGACGGCCGAGACGCCGACGAGGAAATCATCGGCGCCGATGGACACAAAACGGGCCGACGTGAGGACGACGCGCGGATCGGCGAGGGAGATGGGCGCATCGGCGATGGCGCCGGTGAGGTCCATGACGAACTGGCGGCCGATGGTCGAGTTCTGGGCGATCAGGGAATCGTCGGAGGGATCGTCGGTGCCGGCGTCGTCGTAGGCGAGGGCACGCACATCGAGGCCGGGGGCGATCTCGTTGGGGTCGCCGTCCGAGATGTCCTCGATGGTCGTCACGGAGAGGCCGGCGGCGGAGAGACGCACCAGCTCGCGCGAAGCGGAGGCCGGGCCGGTTTCCCGTACCGCAAAGAGGCCGCCGGGGCCGATGGCGAACGACTGCACGGGCGTGGCGGCGGGAGAGAGCGCGATGATGTTGGAGGCGTTTGAGACGTCCGCCAAACGGAGCTTGAAGACCTGCCCGGTGATGTCGCTGATACCGATGAGGGAATCGGCGCCCGCGTCATCGAAGAACACGGCGTCTCGGAGGGTCGCATCGGGATCGGCGAGCGAGCGCGAATCGAGAATTTCGCCGGTGGCCGCGTCCACCGTGACGAGGGTCGCGAGCGTGCGATTGAAGACGAGGAGCGTGTCATCGACGGTCGATGCGGTGCCTTGATCGTTGATGACCATCGCGGAAACCGAATCGCCGGCGGCCAGCGCACCGGAGGGATCGTCGGAGAGATTGGCAATGAAGGAATCCGCGCCGGTAGTGAGGTTGAGCGCGTACAGCTCGCGTTCCAGCTCCTCATTCACGCGGATGATGAATGCGGAAGTGCCGGTATCGGGGACGGCAAGCGCTTCGACGCGGCCATTCTGGAAGCCTGTAACGGTCTCCCCGCTGATGGCGCCGAAGGTCGCGGCGGAGAAGAACGTTGCGGGGCTGATGCGGGGCGCGATGAGAGAGGTGACGCGGCCGGCGGCGGCAAGATCGGCAAAGGAGGTCACCGTGCCGAGTGAGCGAAGCTTGGGAGGCGCTGCGTTGGTGAAGGCGAAGCGGATGCCGTTGACGAGGATGCGGGTGGCGGCGATCTCCCTCGGCGGGTTGAACCCGATCTGGCCAGCGAGAGCGATGCGCTCTTCAAGCGTGGGGCCGCCGCGGGAGACGCGGCTCTCGGGGGCGGTGTACAACCCGTCCAGCTCGACCCCGATGCCGGCGACGACCTGGCCGTTGCGGTAGAGGGGAAGGCCGCCGGGGTCGGCGGCGAGTCCGATGGGCAACTGGTTGATGTCGCTGGTGGGAAGGCTGGAGAACTGCACGCCGAAGAGCGGCCCGGAGGGCTGATTGCGGACACCGGGCGGGAAGTTCTTCTGAATGATGAAGCCGGCGGTGCGGGTGGTGAACGCGTTGCCCGAAGTGGAAAGGAACGCCGCGGTGCCCGCCTTGCTGGTGGCAAAGACAGAGGAAGGAACGGTGACGCCTTCAAGCCCCCCACTGCCGCCCGCGGAGATGGTCGCGGTTTCCGGCGCGGCGGGAAATGCCGGATCGGTCGTGCGAACGACCGCGAGAATGTTGCCCTCGCGATCGACAAGGGAGATGGTGGCGTTCACTCGCAGCTGCGCGGCACGGGCGGCGGCGTTGGCGATGATGGACTCGATGTCGGATACGGTGAGGGCCGTGCCGGCACCGGGCAAAGGATCGAGCACGGCACGTCCGACCAAGCCGATCCGCGAATGCTTGATTTCGTGGGGTGCGAGGCGGTGGCCGGCGAGCGACACGGTGCCCAGCGAGGCGGCGTAGATGCCGGGGTTCGTGTGCGGGGAGTGCTCGCCGGAGACGAGGCCGGTGACGGTGAGAGAGCCAATGCGGCCACCGGGAAGAACCTCACCATTCGAGAACAAGCCGTCGGCACCGGGATGGGCGCCGGCGGCGATGACGGAATCGGCGACGTGACCCCGCACGGAAACCGCGTCCAAGGAAGCCACGTCGAAGTCGGCTCCGGGGAGGGCGAAGCCCGGGCCGAGGGTCGCACCGGCGAGAAGAAGGGAGTTCGTGAAGTTCCCGGCGATGGTGACGCGACCGATGGAGCCTGCGGAAGCGATCGAGGAGTCGGAAAGAGCGGCGCTGGTGAAGACATCGATGCCGCCTTCGGACTGAAGCAGCAGGCGATCGACGCCGGGGCCGAGGCGGACGCGTCCGACATCACCGGCACGCAAGGCGAGCGAAGCGGGTGTCCGCGCGTCGGCGAAGAAGTTCGCGAGGAAGCCCGAGAGATGGATGGTTCCGCCGGAGGTTTGCGGGTCGGTTGGAACCGTCACACCACGAAGGCGCAGCGAGCCGAGGTCGTGGCCCGTGAGAGAAGCGAGAGAGACGAGGCCATCCCCCGCGGGGCGCACCACCGAGATGTCGAGGGAGGAGCGAAGCCCCGTGCCCTCGAGGTGAATGGACTCGATGGAGGTCGCGGAGCCGGCGGGAGCGCTGACCGCAATCGCGGCCAAGCCCGGACCGGAGAGCGCGATGCGCACCAGATCGCCGTCGCTCTCCAGAAACGAGAAGGCGCGAAGGTCGGGGCCGAGGAGCACGGAAGAGAGCAACTCGCGGCGCTCGAGCGGTTCGAAGCGGGGCAGGGCGGGTCCGCGGCGGATCGATCGGCGAGGTGGGAACACGGCTGGCTCCGGCTGAGAATGAGATTCGTTCAGTGCGGCGGCGCGATCGGCGGGGCGAGCCGGTGGAGAGTGACGCGCGGAGCAAGGGGAGTCAAGAGTGAACCTCGCGCCGGTCCGAGAGCAGCGCGGCCGCGGAGGATTGCAGGATCGTCCAATGTCATCTAGATTCGTGAGTCGAGCGACCCTCGAGGGGCGGGGAAAGGGGCAGTGGTGATCGTGCGTGAGCCGGACCGCGCTCTGAGCGGATTGGTCGTAGCGGCCATGCTGGGGGGCACCGCGGTGCTCGGAACAGCGGGCGAGGCAGCGGCATATCGGCCGCCGCCGCGCAAAGCGACCGAAGAGTCCAAGCCGCCGCCCGCAGAACCCGCAGAAGAAGATCAGACGGTACCGGAGGCGAGCAGCGAGGACGCAGGGACGCAGGGGCAAGACGAGTCGGCGGAGCAGCCGATGGAGCCGCGCGTGCCCATCGTTCCCGGGGAGGGCACGCTCGGGTTCGCCGGGGTTCCGCTGGGCGCGAGCGAAACGACCGGAAGCGGAGGGACGCTGCCGCGGGAGACGGTGGCGGTGACGGACCGGTGGCGCATCGGGTGGCTGCCGTGGAACCGGTACGGGAGGCAGGCACCGGGAGACGACATCTGGCATAACTGGCGCGGCGGGGATTCGCCGTACACACTGGGGCACCCGCTGAATCCGTATGACCGCAACGTTCTCAAGGGGGACTACCCGATCGCGGGGCAGGACATCTTCCTGAACTTCACGGCGGTCTCGGACACGTTTGTTCAGTGGCGGGAACTGCCGACGCCCTCGGGGGTGTCTGCGGCGTCGCCTGGGTCATTCGACATCTTCAATGACGGGCGGCAGTTTTTCTTCAACCAGACGTTTCTGCTCTCGTTCGACGTGTTCAAGGGGTACACGGCGTACCGGCCGGTGGACTGGCTGTTTCGGGTGTCGCCGGCGTTCAACATCAACTACCTGGAGGTGCAGGAGCGCAATGTCGTCAACGTGAATCCCGAGGAGGATGAAGATCGCGGGGATGAGCACGCGCTGCTGCAGGAGATGTTCTACGAGAAGCACCTGGGCGACATGTCGCCGTACTTCGATGTTGCGTCGCTGAAGGTGGGCCGGCAGCTCTTCGTGTCGGACTTCCGCGGGTTCATCTTCAACGACGTATCGGACGGTGTGCGGCTGTCGGGCAACTTCGAGGCGAACCGGCTGCAGTACAACCTGGCGCTGTTCAACCAGGTGGAGAAGGACACGAACAGCGAGCTGAACGAGCTGAACTGGCGCGATCAGCAGGTGCTCATCGCCAATCTGTTCATTCAGGATTTCATTTGGCTGGGCTACACCACGCAGTTCAGCTTCCACTGGAACCATGATCGTTCGGACGATCGGTACGACGAGAACGGCTTTCAGGTGCGTCCGGACCTCATCGGGAGCGTGACGCTTCAGGAGCTTGACGCGTACTACCTGGGCTGGGCGAGCGACGGTCATATCGGTCGGCTCAACGTGAGCCATGCGCTGTATTCGGCCTTCGGGACGGCGAAGGACAACGCGCTGGCGGGGCGGGACGTGGACATCGCGGCCTATCTCGGGGCGCTGGAACTGAGCGTGGACGTGGACTGGCTGCGGCCCAAGATTTCGTTTCTGTACGCGAGCGGGGACGAGGATCCGGAGGATGACACGGGCGGCGGGTTCGACGGCATCTTCGACAACCCGGTGTTCGCGGGCGGGCCGTCGAGCTTCTTCCAGCAGTCCGGGTTCGGGATCTTCGGGGTGCGGCTGACGAGTCCGCGCAGCCTGTACAACGACCTGTCGGCGTCCAAGGCGGAAGGTCAGGCGAACTTCGTGAATCCGGGAACGATGATCCTGAACGCGGGCTTCGACGCGGAACTGACGCCCAAACTGCGCGCATCCTTCAACGCGAACTCGATCCACTTCGCCGATACATCCAGCCTGGAGCTGTTCCTGAATCAGAACGACATCGACGAGCACCTCGGGGATGAACTGAATCTGGTGCTGCAGTACCGCCCGCTGCTGAACAACAACATCATCATCAGCGTCGGCGGGTCGCTCTTCTACCCGGCGGAGGGTTTCGACGACATCTACGGAAGCCAGGAGACGCTGTACCAGGTCTTCACGGCGCTGACGGTGACGTACTAGGAGATGCCGAACGGACGGAGGAGGCACTGTCGCGACGGTACTCCGGCCGATGGGGCCGGGAACGAATGGTCGAAGAAAGCGGTGAAGCGGTCGCAGGGCAGTGAGGCGGCGGGGATGGAGCGGGGAACGGCGATGGGCAGAACTTCGCGCGGCATCGAAGCTCGGGTGTGGTTCATGGCGGGCGCTGCGGCGCTGGTGCTGGTGCTCGTTGCGTGCGAGCACGCCAGATACTGGCGCGGCGCCAAGCCCTATCCGGAGAAGTTTCTGCAGGAGATGAGCGACCCGGCATCCGCGCGCGCGGAGCTGGACCGGCGACTTGGGCAGAAGCCGGAAGAGCAGACGAAGGAAGAGGCGACGGCACGCTCGGCGGGGTGCATGTCGTGCCACGGACCGACGGATGATCCGGACATGCACGCCGGAGTCGAACTGGCGCTCTCCTGCGTGGATTGCCACGGCGGGGATGCGACGGTGATGTCCCCCATGAGCGAGCCGGGGAGACCGGGCGAACCCGGGACGCCGATCGAGGATGAGAACTATCTGAAGGCGATGCAGGCGGCGCATGTTGCGCCGCGGAATCCCAGCGCCTGGTACGGCAGTCCGAAGGTGCATTACGGGGATCACGCGGATGAGAAGGATGCCGGCCGACTGCACGGCTCCCGGACGCCGGAGGCCACGGCCGCGCTGCTCAACCAGGAATCGCCGGAGTTCATCCGGTTCGTGAATCCGGGAGACCTGCGCGTGGCGGTGTACTCGTGCGGGGGGTGCCATCCGCGAGAGGTTGCCTACGTACGGCACAGCCCGATGGCGCACGGCGCGCAGCTCTGGGGCGCCGCGCTCTACAACAACGGTTCGATTCCGAACAAGTTGCCGAGATACGGAGAGAGCTATTCGGCGTTCGGGATCCCGGAGCGGCTTCAGGGGGTCATCGAGTTCGACGGCGACGAGATGAAGGTCCGCGAGCCGACAGTGAGCGAGGTGAAGCGCGAAGGGGTGGTTCCGTTCCTCGAGCCGCTGCCGGTATGGAACATCGCGCAGCCGGGGAACGTGCTGAGAATCTTCGAGCGCGGCACCAAGCTGCCGGTGCCGGGCGGGCCGGTGCCGAACACGACTCCGGCGGAGATCGGCACGCCGAATCCGCTGGCGGAGGGCGGAAGGCCGGACAAAGGGCTTTCGCCGCGAGGGCTGGGCACTCTGCTGCGGGTGGACCCGGTGTTCCTGGGGCTGCAGAAGACGCGGCTGCTGGACCCGACGCTGAACTTCCACGGAACGAACGATCATCCCGGCGACTACCGTGCGTCGGGATGCACGGCGTGCCACACGATCTACGCGAACGACCGTGATCCGGTGCACTCGGGAGCGTGGGCGGAACTCGGCAACGACGGGCGGTCGCATTCGGTCGATCCGACGCTGCCCAAGAACGAGTCGGGGCACCCGGCGCGGCACGTGCTGACCAATGCGATTCCCAGCAGCCAGTGTGTCGTCTGTCACATTCACCCGGGTACGCAGTACGCGAATACGTACCTGGGGTACATGTGGTGGGACAACGAAAGCGACGGGGAGTTCATGTACCCGAACCGCACGGCGCGGCCCACCGCGGAGCAGGTGTGGGAGTCGCTGCGGAAGAATCCGGATGATTCCGCCACGCGGGGGCTTTGGGGGAATCTCTACCCTGCCGCGGTATCGCACGCGGGAGAACGATCGGGCAAGGACTTCCTGGAGCGCACGGGCGAGCCGCGGAACGGTGAGAAGGAGGTCTTCAACGATCGACTCCGGCACAACCAGTTCGCGGACTTCCACGGGCACGGGTGGATGTTCCGCGCGGTCCACAAGAAGGATCGAACGGGCAACCTGCTGGACATCAACGGGCACATCATCGACCCGAACGACCCGGACAAGTGGGCGAAGGCGGTGCACCTGCGCGACCTGCATCTGGACGCGGGCATGCACTGCGTGGACTGCCACTTCGAGCAGGATGTCCACGGGAACGGGAAGCTGTACGGAGAGGTTCGCAACGCCATCGAGATCACATGCATCGACTGTCACGGTACGTACACGAAGAAGGCGACGCTGCGGACGAGCGGACCCGCGGCGAAGCGCAACGCCAAAGGAGAGGTGGAAGGCACGGACCTGAGCCGGTCGCGCGTGGGTCCGAAGAAGCAGCGGCGCTTCGAGTGGAAGGACGGCAAGCTGTTCCAGCGGTCGGCGCTCGATCCGGACAAGGTCTGGGAAGTGGTGCAGACGGTGGACACGATCAACCCGGAGTCGGAGTGGGCGAAGAGGCCGGAGAACGTCGAGGCGGCGCGCATGAGCCGCTACGCCAAGACGGTGCAGGCGGGGAACGTGTGGGGCGACATGCCCGCGGACCCGGCCATGCTGGCCCATGACGAGGCAAGCGTGGAGTGCTACACGTGCCACACGTCATGGATGACAAGCTGCTTCGGCTGCCATCTGCCGATGCGGGCCAACGAACGCACGCCGATGCTGCACAACGAGAACCTCTACGCGCGCAACTACACGCGCTACAACTTCCAGGTGCTCCGCGACGATGTGTACATGCTGGGGCGGGACAGTACGGTGAAGGGCGGAAAGATCGTGCCGGTGCGGTCCAGCTCGGCGGTGGTCGTTTCCAGCCAGAACGCCAACCGCGAATGGATTTATTCGCAACAGCAGACTGTTTCGGCGGAGGGGTATTCCGGGCACCCGATGAACCCGCACTTCCCGCACGCGACGGGCGGACGCGGCACGACGAAGATGTGCACGGACTGCCATGTGTCGTCGGCGAACGACAACAATGCGTGGCTTGCGCAGCTGTTCACGCAGGGCACGAACTTCGTGAACTTCATGGGTCGGTACGTCTACGTGGCCGAGGGGAGCGCCGGCATCGAGGCAGTGGCCGTCACGGAGCGGGATGAGCCGCAGGCGGTGTATGGAAGCAGGCTGCACGAGCTGGCGTATCCGGACGAGTTCGCGGAGTTCGTGAAAGGGGGCAGGGAGCTGCGCGAGTCGTATCACCATGACGGCAAGGGAGCGCTGGGCTGGCTGGGCGACGGCGAAATCCTGGACGTGCAGCACCGAGGGGAATACCTCTACGCGGCGCGCGGGAGCGCGGGCTTCTACGTGTTCGACATCGCGAACATCGACAACAAGGGGTTCTCTGAGCGGTTCGTGACGGCGCCGGTGTCGCCGCTGGGCGGGCAGAAGCTCGGCTTTGACACGAGCTACGCGACGTGCATCGCCAGCCCGAGCACGCTGGCGGTCGATCCGGCGCGGCGCAGGCTTTCGAACGATCCGGCGCAGCCGCCGGCGATCGGACTCGATGCGCCCCAGCCCTGGCATGTAAACGAGGAACAGCAGATTCACCCGCTGTATGCGTATCTCTACATCGGTGACCGCGACGAGGGCCTGATCCTGACCTTCGCGGGAACGCTGCTGGACGGCGACCCCACGAACAACTTCCTGGAGCGGGCGACGCTGGCGGATGGGAGCACGGCGTTCAATCCGCAAGGGTTGCTCACGGGCACGCGGGCGCTGCACATCGCGGGGCATCACCTGTATGCGGCGAGCGACGCGGGTGTGGTCGTGATCAGCATCGACAACCCGCTGGAGCCGCAGGTGCTGGCGGTGCTCGGTTCGGACGCGGGAATCTACGAAGCGAGGTCGGTGGGCGTGCAGTTCCGCTACGGATTCGTCACGGACCGCGAGGGATTGAAGGTGATCGACGTGACGGACCCGGCGAAAGCGAGAGTCGTGCCCGGGGCGCATGTGCCGCTGGCCGACGCGCGGAGGCTGTACGTGATGAGGACGCGTGTGCTGGTGGCCGCGGGACGGGAGGGACTGGCCATCATCGATATCACTCAGCCCGAGAAGCCGGCGCTCGAGCAGATGTTCACGGGGGATGGGGCACTCAACGACTGCCGCGATGTGAAGGCCGGCATGACCAATGCGTCGCTGTTCGCATACGTGGCGGACGGCAAGAATGGATTGCGTGTCATCAACCTGATGGGACCGGACACGACGCCGCAGTTCAGGGGCTTCGCCCCCCCGCTGCGGCCGCGCATCATCGCCACGCGCCACACGCACGGGCCGGCGCTGGCGATCAGCGAAGGACTGGACCGCGATCGGGCGGTGGATGAGACTGGCCACCAGATTCAGGTGTTCGGGCGGCTGGGTTCGCGGCCGCTGAACATGAGCGAAGTGCAGAAGATGTACCTCAGCGACGGTCAGGTCTGGACCGTGACGAACGAACCGCCGGCGGACAAGGAGCAGGCCTACACGCCGCCTGCAGAGGATGCGAAGGACGAGCCGGCGCAGGAGACCGAGGAAACGCCGCGGCGCGGGCCGCGGAGGCGTTGAGGCGCGGGGAAGCTGCGTGCCGTCACGGCCGATCGTGCCAGCCGGGCAGGGCGGGCGCGCGCACGTGCTTCTCGAAGTCGCCGATCAGGGTTTCCCCGCGCCGATCGACGATCGGCCAGTCGAGACCGGGCCGGCAGCAGAGGATGAACTCGTGATCGATGTAGGCGCGGCACCAGCCCTCCGCTTCGAGGCGGAGAAGCTCGGGCGCAAGGGCGCGGGTGACGTGGCAGAGAATCGCATCGGGTTCGCGTGCCGCGAGGGTGTCGCGCCAGCCGGGAAAGGCGGAGTAGAGCGCGAAGTTCTCTTCGGCGAGCTGCGGCGGATAAGCGGCTTCGTAACGGCCGTCCATGGAGATGGTGACGCGGGGGTAGAGATGCCACATGACGTAGGCCCCGTCGTTGTAGTGGGTCATGAGGCGACAGGAGATGCGGCCGGCGCGCAGATACTCGACGGCGCCCACGGGGTATGAAGCGTGGCCCTTCCTGCTCATGGCGGCGACGCTGATCTCGAACGGGCGCCGGTTCGCAAAACCGGTAAGTGAGCCGACGAGCACGAAGACCAGCGCGGCGACGCCCCAGGGGCGGAGCAGTCGTCGGGCGCCGGCCCATCGATCCGGGGAGAGCGCATATTCAGCCCAGCGCGGCGCGCAGCACAGCCACGCGATGGCGTAGAGCGGGATGAATCGCAGGTGCAGGACGGACTCGAGACCGAGGAAAACGATGACGGCGATGCCATCCAGCGCTGATAGGCCGGCGCGGCGCACGGCGGCGAGCGGAGGAATCACGGAGAGCGCGAGAAGCAGGATGAAGGGCAAATACGTCTGCCACGGAAGCTTCCAAAGGGGGTACCACTCGCGGATGTGAGGGCGGTCCAGCGTGAGGGCGTGCAGCAGGCAGCGGTGCAGTTCGATGCCGTATGGATTGATGAGGGTGGCGAGAAAGGCGGCGGCGCCCACGGGCAACAGGTGCAGGAAGGGTCGGCGGCGAAGAAGCTGCTCGATACCGTGCAGCCCGAGCACGGCGGGACCGATCACGAAGCCTCCATGCAGGTTGGTCCAGAGCACGAGATAGACCAGCCAAGTGAACCACCAGAGCAGCCTGCGGGGAGACCTGGCGCGGTCCTTCTCGAGGACGAGCAGAGTAAAGGCCAGGCCCAGGAACGTGAAGAGCTGGGCGCGCACGGTGGTCATGCCCAAGGAGAAGACGCAGAGAACCGGAAAAGCGAGCAGGATCACGGTCTGCCATTTCGCGCCGCGGACGCGGGCGACGGCGCAGCAACAGACGGCGAGCAACGTGATCAGCAGGAGCTTGAGCAGAATCAGGCCGATGGCGCCGAGTTCGCGTACAAGAAACAGGCACAGAAAGCCGTGGCCCCACTCATGATGGATGAATGGGGAGACGGTTGGCGTGAAGGCATACGGGTCTTCGATAAGGAGGCGGCCGGCGTTCAGCGACTCGCGGGCGAGGGCCATCTGGTGGAAGTGATCGAGGTCGATGGCATGGTTGGAAAGCTGCGCGCCCAGGAGCAGCAGGAGTACGAAGGCCGTCATCCAGACTGGAACGGGGCGCGGGAAGCAATCCGCCAGCGCGGCGAAGGCACGCCAGGGAAAGCCGAGCTGCGGATTTCGACCGGGATCGCTCATGGCCGCGCGGCATGATCCGGGCGGTACAGGGAACGTGCAAACGCGCGGCGAAGCGCCGCCCGGCGCGCAACGGACGATGAGGAAGAACCCATGAAAAAAGGGCGCTGCGGTCGGCCGCAGCGCCCCTGGGGTTCATGCATCAATCGGTCGGACTTTGCTGCTCAGCAGGGGTTGCCGAAGACGGAGAGGAGGATGTTGAGGTCGGTGGAGTCGGTGTCGTCGTCGTCGTCGAGGTCGCCGATGCAGTTGCTGGTGCAGCCGAAGTCGGTGAGGAGGATGTTGAGATCGGTCGAGTCCACGTCGTCATCGCCGTCGAGGTCGCCGACGCAGGCGGGCGGTACGGGCTGAAGCGCCTTGATGCAGATGTCATCGATGTTCCAGCCGTGATAGACGACGGAGGCATCCGTCGTGCCCATGCCCCAGCGGAAGTAGACGGTGGGCTGACCATCGGCGATCGCGGAGACGTCGTAGCTCTGGAACGACCAGGCGGATTCATTGATGGACCCGCCGGTGTGCTCCCAGACGTTGATCCACGTGGTGCCGTTGGTCGAGATCTGGAGGTTGGCGTGATCGTACGTGGCGGACTCGATGCCCAGCCAGCGGCGGAACTCGATGGTGACCTGCGTGAGGTTCGAGCAATCGAGGGCGCCGGTCGTGAGGTAGCGGACGGGAGAGAGATTGTTGGGATAGTCGCCGGCGAGGTTGTAACCGAGGACGTTGGTTCCGGTGAAGCCCGCGGCCGGATCGCCGGAGAGGCCCTGCGGCTGGCCGAAGGCCCAGTCGGGATCCATGGTCCAGCCCGGATTCGTGTTGAGGTCGAAGGAATAGACGCACGTCGGGACGCCCACGGTCACGGTGACGGTGGCGATGTTGGAATCGCCGCCTTCGGGCGGGGTGCCGCCGTCGTTGGCCTTGTAGGTGAAGCTCGACTGGCCCTGGAAGGAGGACGCGGGGTCGAAGGTCACGATGTTGCCGTTGCCGACGAGGGTGTAGGGGACCGTGGTGATCTGACCGGAGGCGTTGGGGTCGAAGAGCTTGCCCTCGGCAGCCGGGGGAAGCGAAGTGATGATGTAGGACAGCGGACCGGGCTTGCCGTCATCGGAAGCCACGAGCGTGACGTCCACGTTGACGTTGGTGGGCGTCTCGACGGAGACGCTCGCGGCGTTCGGCGGACGCGGGCCGCAATCGCCATAGGAAGTCAGATCGGACTCGAGGAAGTCGGGATCGAGGCCGTCACCGGCGGAAAGACCGGCAAGGCCGTCGGCCGCGGCGACGCCGAGGTAGCTGACCACGATGCGACCGTCGAAGTACATCTCGATCTGGAAGGTGTTCTGGTTGCTGCCGTTGTATTCGGGGACGTTGAGCCAAGTGACGACGAAGCGATCGGAGAGCTGCTTCCAGCTGACCTGCCCGCCCTGGCCGGGATGGAGATCGTCGAAGAGGCAGGAGATGCGGGGCAGATCGAAGTGATCGGCATAGGCTTCGGTGTAGTCCGTGTCGCCGGCGGTGAAGGTGACGTAGCCGTTGGAGCCGACGTACACGGTGGTGTAGGAGGCGCCGTAGAGCTTCACCGACTCGCCGCCGGAGACGGTGAGGGCGACGAACTGATCGTCCTGCGTGCTGGGGAAAGTGATGGGCGTGCCGCCGGCAGGATCGGTCGGAAGCACGGTGATCGGCTCGACACACAGGGAGTAGAAGTCCACGCCGCTGTCCGGGGTGAACGTGAAGGACTGGTTGTCGGTGTCATTGGAGCCGCCGGGGGCGACGGTGAAGTCTTCGGTGTAGAAGTCTGGCACCTCGGGGGTGGTGAAGGAGAAGCAGTTGCCGCCGTTGTCGTTGGTGGACTCGTTGCCGGCCTCATCCTCGGCGTCCACGACGAAGAAGTAGGTGGTGTTGTCCTGGAGGCCGGTGAGGTTGAGAGAGTGCGACGTGGTGAACGCAGCGCCCGCGACGGTTTCGGTCAGGGAACCGCAAGCGGTGCCGTAACGCACGGTGCCCTTGGCGAGTTCATTGGTGTCGAATGTGATGGTGGCGTCCCGCGGCTGAATGTTGATCGCCGCCACGTTGGTGATGGTCGGGGGCGCGCAGTCCACGGTGGACGTGTCGGTCACGACCGCGGGCGAGCCGCCGCCGGTATCGGCGTCGTTGTAGGTGACGGTGACGGTGTCGCCGTTGGCGACCTGGAGGACGCCCGCCGAGTTGGTGGTGCTCAGATTGATCGAACCGAGGAAGGTGGCGGATTCGGCGGCGGTCTCCGTGAGCGTGACGACTTCACCGCCCGGCTCGGAGCCGGAATCGATGGTCACATTCACGGTGTCGATGATGAGGTCGCTGGTGTTGAGGCCGCAGTCGATCACACGGATGCTGGCGCTGGATTCGCAGGGATACTTGACTGAGTTGAGAGCCACCGTGCCGGCATCGGAGCAGTTGACGAGGAAGGGCGTGGCGGTGAGGGAGAAGGGCTGCGGTCCCTGCGGGACGTTGAAGCCGTGGATTTCGATGGTCCAACCGCCGACCTCGGGGTTGCTGACGAACACCTGCTCGATGTTGTCCACGTGGTTGGGCTGCGTCCGCACGGCCGGTGCGGCAGGATCCGCAAGTCCGCCGAGAGTCCAGGGGAAGTGCTGGACGTTCGAGGGGCTTCTGACCACGAGATCGAGGTCGTTCACAAGCGCGGGATTGACGACGGGCGTGCCCGGAGCGTCGTCCCAAGCGAGCGTGACCTTCAGCTCGGTGTCGCCGGGCTGCACGACCACGACGGCCGCGTACACCTCGCCCTGCGAAACGAACTCTTCGGCGATGAAGTTGCCGGAACGCAGCAGGTCCGCAGCGGCTGGTGCGCGGATGGAGCCGTAACCGAACTGGTTGTCTGGTCCGGGGTTGCCGCGATCGGTGGCGGTGTGCGCGAGGAAGCACTTCAGGAGCGAGTTGCGCATGTCCGGCTCGGACGGATAGTTGTTCCGCCAGTCCTGGATCAGCAGAGCGCTGACGCCGCAGGTGGTCGGGCTGGCCATGGACGTGCCGCACTTGACGTTGTAGCCGCCGGAGGAGCCGGAGGAAGTGACGCCGCCGTCACCGCCGACCTGGCAGCCGGGAGCGGAGACATCGGGCTTCATGCGGCCGTCATCCGCGGGGCCCCAGGAAGAGAACGACGTCATCGAATCGTCGTTGGCGTTGGTCGCGCCGACGGTGATGTGGTTCTTCGCGCAGGCCGGAGGAGCCGTGAGGTGGTACTGCTGGAAGGGCGCGGGCAGGTTCTGGCAGCGCGTGCTCTGTCGCTCGTTGCCGTTGGCCCAGACGATGCGGAAGGGCTGACCGTTGGCGATGCCGGGGGTGCCGCGAACGATCTTGTCGATGAGCACGTCGGTCACGCCGTAGTTGCCCTGCCAGTCGCACGGGAAGCCGTTGGTGGAGGTATTGGTGCCGATGGAGTTGTTGGAGATGTCGGCGCCGAGACTGATGGCTTCGGAGTAGTCGGCCTGGAGGTCGCCGGGATCCGTATAGAGGAATCCCTGCTGGAGACCGCCGGGCTGCTGGAAGCCGTAGGAGATGACTCGCGCGGCCGGGGCCATGCCGATGTGGATGCCGCCGGCGCTGCCGGTGCCGTCGCCGAGGATCGTGCCGGTGACGTGCGTGGCATGGTCGGACACGGATGACGTGTCGCTGGGACCGATGGTGACGCGGCCGGTCATGGCGACGTGCTCGGGGTTGTTCTTGACCTTGCCGCCGTCATAGACGAGGACATCCACGCCGGCGCCGTTGAGGTTGTAGGGAGCGGCGTTGGCGATATTGGCCTGCACGAGGACGCGGTTCTCCGCGTTGCACTCGCTGAGCATGGGGAGCGGCGGCTCGACATACATGACCGGATCGGAGGCGGTGAACTCGCGGATGCGCGAGTTGGAGATATGGATCACGGCGCCGTTGATCTCCGTGAGCCAGGAGCGCACCGTCGCGCCATGGGAACGGATGGTGCGGGCGCCTTCGGTCATCAGATCCACGTCCGGATGGAACAGGACGTAGAGCGCAACGGTGGGATCGGCGAGCTTGGCCTGCTCCACGCCGGCTTCCCCGGGGAGGGCGTCCTTGGGCCGGTCGCTGCCCTGGTTGGGGACGACAGCCCAGGGATGCACGATGCCGGCGGCGGTGTCGGGGTGCATCTTCCAGTCGGTCGCGATGGCCTCGACCATGAGGATCTTGCCCTGATCGGCGGCGGCGGCCGCGGTGGCATCGATGCGAGCCGAGGACAGAGAGCCGAAGTATGCGTTGGAACCGAGATAGCTCAGCAGTGTGACGCCCTGCGCCGCGAGGGTCTGCTTCTCGGCGTCGGTGACGGGGCCGGAGAGATGGACGACGACGCGGCTGGCGTTCTCGCGCGAGGCGAGCGTCCGGAGCGTGTCGGCGAGAACGGCCTTGGTCATGCGTTGCGGAACCTGGCCGGTGCCGGTGCGCCACTGGATCTGCGCGTGCGAGGCGGAAGCGGTCAGCAACACGGCGGCGCCGGCGAGGGCGATCAGCCCCGATGCGCACCACCGCGAAGCTCTCTTCTTCAGTCCATACTTCTCCATGTTCCATCTCCAGAACGATCGTGTTTGAGCATCGCGAAGTGCTGCGATGGCGCCGGTTCGTTCACCCCGGACGACTCGACCAACCATGATCCGCCGGCCGCGATCCGTGGCATCGCGGGCGGACACAAAGACACACCATGGTCTCCCCAGCGAGACCTCGAGCAGGGATCCGAATTTGGGGTCAACCCATGCCGTCCCGGCTCGCTTCCACCCGTAGACTCCCCCCTTGTGCCTACCTCGTCAAGGCCAAATTGAACCTGCGCCGTGGAATCTCAGAAATGGCCATAGCGGCTTCCTCCCCCGCGATTCGGGTGGGAAGTCGCCGCGGCGCTCCGATAAGCGGGGTGTTCGGTTCCCCGTCGGCACCGGGAGGCCGGCGAGGGATCAACCCGCCAAGGCGATCAGCTCGATCTCAAAGACCAGCATGGAGTTGGGGGCGATGCGAGGGGGGGAGCCGCGGGCACCGTAGCCAAGCTCCGGCGGGATGATGAGATACCGCTTTCCACCCGGTCGCATGCCCGAGACGCCTTCGGTCCAACCCTTGATTACGCCCTGAAGGGAGAAGGTGGAAGGCTCGCCACGATCGAGGGAGGAGTCGAACTTGGTGCCATCGGTCAGCCAGCCGGTGTAATGCACGGTGACGGCGTTGGTGGGCGTGGCCGCCTCGCCTTCCCCGAGCTTGGTATCGACGTACCAGAGTCCGCTGTCGGTGAACACACCCTTGGAGACATCGACCTCCTTGCCCTTGAGGAGTTCCCAGCCCGGACCGTAGGTGGCCTCGCGCTCCTTCAGTTCGGCAGCGCGGGCGGCCTTGATGGCCTCCTCGAGCATGTAGGACTCAACGCGCGTGACGGAGTTGATCGTGACCGGCTCGACGGGGACGGCCTCATGGGGGCCTTGCACATGCACGGGCACAGCCTTGATGGCATCCACGACGTCCATGCCCTGGATCACTTTTCCGAACACGGCGTAGCCCGCGCCGCCGGTCTGGGGACGGGCGAGGTCAAGACCCGCATTGTCCACGACGTTGATGAAGAACTGGGACGTGGCCGTATCGGGCTGGGTCGTGCGGGCCATGGCGATGGTGCCGCGCTTGTTCTTGAGACCGTTGGTCCACTCGTTCTTGATGGGGGCATCGGTCGGCTTCTCGGTCAGGTCCGGGGTGAAGCCGCCGCCCTGGATCATGAAGTTGTTGATAACGCGGTGGAAGATGGTGCCGTTGTAGTGCCCCTTGTCGGCGTACGAAAGGAAGTTCGCGACGGTGATCGGTGCCCGCTTGCGGTCAAGCTCGAGGACGATGTCGCCCTTGGAGGTGCTCATTTGGACGTAGACATAGTCAGTCTGTGTACCGCTCTGGGCGCTGACCGCACTCAAACTGAGCGCGGCCGCGACGGCGCACACCACACCCTTGACGAGACGACTGATCGAGATGGTCATCGGAATCCTGCCCTTGCAAGAAGAAACGAAGCCCACGGCCTCTGCCGGGAGACGCCCCTGTCCCTCCGGCCTGCCGCACAGGGGTGAATCGTATCCGACAACGAAAGATTCCGCCCAAGCGAGGAATCGCGCTGACCCGCCCGCCAGAGGCCCGGGAAAGGGGCGCCCCGGGGCCTGAATGCGGCCACCATCCCCTATGGGGGCCGATTTCTGCCGCAGGAAGCGAGGAAAGGAGCGGGCACGATGCTCATCGCACGTCCGCGAACTCCACACGGCGGACGATATGCAGGAGCGCGAGGTCGGCAAGCTTTGAAGGGGCAAGCCTGCCTACGACAACGTGCGTGTCATGGCTCACGCCTTCGACGGAAAGGCCGGCATCCTTGAGAAGTTGCAAAGCGGAGTCGGACGTATCGGCGACGAGGATCGCAAGCAGGAGAGGCTCCGGCTCGGCTGCATCGGATGTTGCATTCTCGAACGCGCGCTCGACGGGCGCGGGCCGGGCAATCGCGTACAGCTCGGGCGAGAGCCTGCGGCGCAGCTCGGCATCACGAGCCATGTCGATGAGCTGGTGCTCGGCCTGCGCGGCAAGATCAATGATCTGGCGGCGCTGCTCTTCAAGTGGCAGCGCTTCATTCTGGAGCACGTCGCGCATCTGTAGGGCGAGGGGGAACTGTCCGCCGGTGCGCTTCGCGAGCACTTGCGCAGTCTGCTTCGCCGGCCCGACCTGCCCCCTCTCGACAGCGCGGCCGATGAAGACCGCGACCTGCTGCGGAAGATAGACCTGCTGCCGGCGGAGCTGCGCCTGGGATTGAAGTTCGCGGTCGCGGCCGGCATCGCCTTCCGCCAGAGTCTGCCCGGCTTCCGTATCGGGCTGATTCTTTGATTCATATGACGGCTCGAGCTCGCGGAGTGCGGCGTTCGACTGCTTGCGCTGACGTGCGTGCTCCGGCGGGAGCAGGTCGGCACGCTCATCGGCGGCAGCCTCGCCTGAGAGACGGGAAGCATCGACTTCCTCGTCCCCCTCGATGAATGCGAGCACGTCAAGCTCTTCGCCGTGGAGCAACTGATCCTGGGGGACCGCAAAGCCGTAGCTGATCCCGTCACTTGCGTCGGTCAAGCTGCGCAGGGTCGCGGTATCGAGCGAGTTGCTCGAGAGATCGACGACAAGGGGCAGCCCGAGGTTCGGTTCGCTCTCGATGGTGTGCACGGCTTCGCCGATTTGCGACGCGCCGCCGACCGACACTCCATCATCACTGAGAGCTTCCATGAAAACGGCGTCCGGTGCCGCGGGGACAACCGCGGAAGGAACCTCCGCGGCACGAGATTCGGCGGCCTCCGCCCAAGTCGCGCCTGGCACGGCGGGAGCCGACGCGGGCGCGCCACCGCCTCCACCGCTGCCGCCGGGTTGGCCCGGAGCCACGCCGGACAGAACTGCGGTGTCCGCTGAACCGGTGAAGACTTGGGGAGTCGAGTCCACGTCGCCATGGAACTCTGCGACGTAACCCCCGCGAACGCCTGCCCTACCATCGAAACCGGATTGAGGTGCGCCTTGCACTCTGAATGTGCCGGCGCTCGACTGGACATCTCGAACTGCTGCCGGAAGCAGAGTATCGGCTTCGATGCCGCCGCCGAAGTTGCCTTCCCAGCTCACCCCGGACGGAAGTTCAATGGGAACAGTGACGAGGCGCGGGACCCCGTTGATGGTGATCCGGGCCTTGTCGATGGCAACGAAGCTCGTGTACTGCGTGAGCAGGTTGAACTCTTCACTCAGCGCGATGATCTCGGAGCGGAGATCGGGGCGGACGCCGCCCTGCTGCGCGCCGGCAAGATCCTCGTTCATCAACTGCTCGACCTTGCATCGTGCCCAGAGGGTCGCGATGACCTGGTTGTGCATGCCGTAGCTCCACTCATCGGCATCCCATGCTGCGCCAAGCATGCGGGCGGGCGCGGGAGGGATTGCGGCATCATCGGGAGACCGCGACGGCGCAGGCCCGCGGCTCTGAAGGTCGGGACCGGCGCGGCCGGTGAGATCAAGTTCGACGCGCTGCTCGAAGGGGCCGGAAGCGGTGCGGCCGCGGACGATCGCCCAGCCCTTTGCGTCGTTGCCGACGGGTGCGCCGCCGGAATTCGAAGGACGACCGGCGACGGGGCGAACGAATCGGCCGTGAAGCACAATGGGCTTGACGTCGAACAGATCGGGAAGGACGAACGCTCCGCGGCCTCCCTCCATCGGCCGCGCGGCCGCGCGGGGCGAGCCTGCGGCGCCTGCCGGATCGACCGCGACAACGGCCGGATCGGGCATCGGCTCGCCGAAGGCGGGGCGCCACTCGGGCGGCCCGATCATGCCGGGCGAGACCACGTCCGTCACGGTGACGTTGGGGCTGAACTCGACCTGCACATCCGCGAGGACGGGTGTGCGGATGCGTTCGGCGAACGCGCGCACTTTGTCGTCCGCGTTCTCGGTGAGGAGGACATACTCGGCCTCGCCGCGTCCGGCCCTGGCCATGTTGTCAAGGAGATAGCGATTGACGGAGTTGCCGATGCCGAAGGAGAAGACGCGGGTGGACTCGGCGTTGCGCTTGATGGCGTCGATGATTTCCATGTCATTGCCGACGTAGCCATCCGTCATGAAACAGACGATGCGGAGCGGGCGGGCGTCGAGGCTGCTCCAGGAATCGAAAACGAGGACGCGCTTGCCGTCGCGGGTTTCCCACGTGCCGCGGATGGTGTTGTCCCAGAACCCCGGACCGATCCTGGCCGACATGAGATAGTGATGGAGCCAATCGACGAAAGGCACCGGCGCGGCATCGGGACGCTCGATGAAGAACGGTTCGCCGGAACCCGCGATGCCGGGTGCATCACGAAAGGCGTCGATGCGCATTTCAACGCGGCGGCCATCGGCGGGCAGATCGAGGAGATCGGCGGGCGTGATGATGCGCTGCGAGGGCGCGCCATCCGACGTGCGGGAGAGCGCGGCGTGAATGGCTTTCATCATCTCCGTGCCGCCGGCGCTGCGCCGAGCGGCGATGAAGTCCCGGGCTGCCGCGATGTTCTCGGCTGTGCCCGGGCGCGGCTCGTTCCAGAGAACGGCGGTGTCGCCCGAGAACGTTATGACGTTGAAGGTGTCCTGCGGGCGCAGCTCGGCCATGGCCTTGGTCATGACTTCCTTGGCCTTTTCGATGGGGAAGCCCTGCATGGAGCCGGAGGTGTCGAGAACGAAGACAAGCTCCTTGGGAATGGCCAGCGCATCATCGACACGCTTCGGCGGCTGGACCATGAGGGTGAAGAAGTCTCCCTTGGGGCCGGAGTGCGTGAAGGCGGCGTGCTGGATGGTGTCGCTGGTCTGTCGCCAGGTGAGCACGAAGTCCTTGTTGGGGATTTCGTCGCGGGCGGCGAGGGTGATGGTGGTGCGCGAAGGCGAGCCGTCCTCGCGGATCATGCCGTCATGGCGGATGATCGGGTGAAGCCGGGACTCGACAGCGGTGATGCCGGGGCCGCCGGTATCGATGGTGACCGTGATGGAGATGTCGTGACCCGCGCGGTTGCCGGGGATGCGCGGATCAACCGGCATGGGTGTGATGCGACCGGCATCGGGGACTCGATCCGTGTCGGGCGCATACCCCGTGCCGGCACGGGGCGGGCGCGGCCCGCACCAGAACCAGCGGTTGTTGAGTGCGCCGGTGTTGTCGTCGAAGAGCACGCCGGTTTCCTTCACGCCATCGGCGTATTCGACGGTGAAGACGGACGTGATGTGCTGGTTCATCCTGATGCCCAGCTCATCCGTGGTGGCGACCGGGGACTCGATCGGAACGGATGATTCCACAGCGGCGCGGAGGTCCTCCGGCGCAATTGGATCGCCCTTTCGCGTCTCGGTGACGACGTAGGTGCCCGGGCCGAGGGGGACCAGGCCCGCGCGCGGACGAAGCGGCTCCGGAAGTCCCGGCGCCGGCGCGCGGGAATCGCCGAGCGAGTACCCGGGGATGTAACGCGGGCCGACCGTCATGGGGAAGGTGATGGTGTACTCGCCGTTTTTCTGATCGAGCATCTCCACGTAGCTGATTTCGATGTCGATGCGGGCGCCCGGCTCGATGTTGGCGATGCTCTGCGTGAAGATGTTCGGTCGCTCCTGCTCGAGCAGGCCGGCGACGCGATTCTGCGCCTTGGCAGCCTCGTACATCCGGCGCGCGAGCCGTCGCTCCTTGACTTCGCCGACGATCACGCGATCGCCGACGACCATGGTCATGTGGTCCACGGCGGCGTTGTGGCTGAGAGGGAAGGTGTAGACCGCTTCGATCTTGTCCGCGTAGGGGTTGGAATACTGCTGGCGTACCGTGACGCGCGCGGCAAAGCCGGAGACATCGACCTTGACATCGGTGTGCTTCAGAGGGCAGACGCCCAGGATGCCGCCGCGCGGGTGATGCGCTTCAAGACGCCCCCCCTCGGGGCAGTAAGCGACGTTCAGAACACGGGCGCCGGGCGCGCCGGGGGGTGGGAAGGCGGGTGTGCCGGCGGTCGCGCCGATGAGGCCGGCAGGACCGCGGCCGAAGATCGACCGTCCGACGCCGCCGGGCTGGAAGAAGACCGCAAGGAACGTGAAGAAGAGGACGACGGCCGCGGCGAGCGCCGAGATGCGCCATGAGGCGCCGCGGGGCCTGCTCGGCAGGATGAAGGGGGCATCGGCGCTGGAGCGGTCAGCGCCCGGAGCATCGGCGCGAGCGCCGATACGGCCGGCGACGCTTCTGTCGGCCGAGGCAACCTCGGCGCCGAGCTTCGCGAGAAGGGCATCGCGGCTGGCCTTGGCGCTCTCGACGTTCTGAGCGTGCCAGGCGCGGAGCAGCGCATCGAGCTTGTCGCCCGCGGGAATGTTCAAGGACTCGCCATCGGGGGCGAAGTCCGGATCGCTGCCGGGCTGAGTATTCATGCTGTCTTGACCTCCCGCATCAGTTCGGTGAGCCTGGCACGGGCGCGGGCGAGCAGCTTGTAGTAGCCGCTGCGCGAAAGCCCGAGAATGGAGGACGCCGATCGCACCGGGTCGCTCTCCAGGTAGTAGAGGTGAATGGCAAGGCGCTCATCCTCGGCAAGAGCGCCGAGGGCGAGCGTGAGACGCTCGAGCTGCTCGGATCCGGCGCTGGCCTCGACTGGCGAGATTCGATCGCGCTCGGACTGCTGCTGCATGGACGGCATCGCCAAGGTGTTCACGGCACGCTCCTCGTGCCTGGTTCTGCGCACGCCTGCGCGGCGTCGCTCATTGCAGACATGACACGCGACGGCGCAGAGCCATGCCGCCAGCTTGCGGGCACCGTCCACTTCATCAAGCTTGCGATAGGCACGAATGAAGACCTCCTGACAGGCGTCCTCCTGGTCCGGCAGGCTCCCGAGGCCGCGACGCCGGCACACGGAAACCACGAGCGGTGCAAAGCGGTCGTAGAGACGTGCGAAGGCATCGTGGTCGCCGCGCAGGGCCGCCTGGAAGTCGTTCTCAAGCCCCGCGTCGTGACCCATTGCCTGATTCATGGCCGGTCAGGGTGATCTGTCTCCGGCACGAACGCCAGCCGGGGGTCGGGCGGAAAGCAGGGCTTGGCGTCCCCCGGGTTACACTGACCAATCGGGAACAGGAGATCGTCATGGCGCAGGTGCGGAGAACGGCGGCGGCGGGGATTGCGGCGGCACTGGCCGGGGCCGGGTGCTGCTGTACGGGGTGCCAGACGGGGGACTGGGGGGCGCAGGGAATCGGCTCCAGAGCGCCGCGGCCGGCAGCCGTCAATCACATCGTCTTCTTCAAGCTCAACGATTCCGGGGATTCCGAGGAGTTGATCGCAGACTGCGACGCATCGCTGGCACGGATCGAGGGGATCGTTTCGTATTACTGCGGGCGTCACCTGGACATCGGGAGGAGCAACGTGGTCGCGGACTACGACGTGGGCTTCTACGTGGGGTTCGACACGAAGGAGGCCTACGAGGCTTACCTTGCCGATGAAGCGCATGTGCGGGCGGTGGAGAAGTGGCGGCCGCGGACGCAGTGGATGCGCGTGTACGACGTGCTGGACCCCACGCCATGAGCGAAGCCGAGCATCGCGGCAATCGCACGGATGTCAGCGGAACTCAGCGGGGCGCAACGATGGCGCGGCGGATTCTTTGCGTGCCTGCAACGCTTGCACTCGGCCTGATGATGTGCGGATGCGAGCCGCAGGATCCCCTGGCCCGGTACGCGAAGCTCACAGGCGGGCGCGCGGCCATCGCCGGCGCGTTGATCAACGACTTCCACGCAGGGAAGCTGACGTTCGCCGATGCGCTGGACGCGGCGCACGAGCGGCTGGATCACGATCCATCGGCGGAGGCGACACTGTTTGCCGCGAGCGTGCTGGACCTCGGTTCGGCCGTGGTCTCCCAGCTCCAGACCGGCCCGGAAATGGAAATCATGTTCTGGTGGCGTGTCGGACGGCTGGCATTTCGCGCGGCGGAGGCGGATGCGGTCGCGGGGCGGTGGAAAGAGGCGCGGGCGGTCGTGCTGGCCGGGCCGGAGCGGTGGCAGACGGAGGCCTACTGGAGGACGTATCCGGATCACGATGCGCTGGCGGCGATCATCCTGTCGCAGAACGGCGAGCGAGCGGAAGCGATTCGGCGGCTGAAATCCCGGCCGGTGCTGGTTGAGCCGGCGGATGAGGTGCTGAGAATGCTGCAGACGACGAGGTAAAGGAGTCGGGAGAACGCACCGGCGCCGCGGGAAGAAGTCACGGTAGGCTGATCTCTGCTTGAAGCGAGCAACTCCATCACGACCAGCACGAGGCCCGCACTCCGCGAAGGCGCCGGCGCCCAAGCCCGCGCCTCCCGCACGCGCGGCTGAAAGGCACGAGGCGCGATCCCGAGCGCACCTGCCGTGGTCATTGGGCGTCGCGATCGTGACGTTCATGGTCTTCGCACCGGCGCTCAGGAATGACTTCGTCGCGTGGGACGACCCCGAAAACATCATCAACAACCCCCACATTCGAGGGTTGAGCGGGGAGCACATTGCCTGGGCGTTCTCGACATTTCACATGGGCCACTGGCAACCGCTGAGCTGGCTTACGCTCATGCTGGATTTCACGCTGTGGGGTGCGCGGGCGGATGGAACGCCGAACCCGATCGGATTCCACCTGACGAACATCCTGATCCACTCAGCCAATGCGGCGCTGGTTTTCCTGCTTGGGATTGAACTGCTGGCTCGGGCAAGGCCCGAAACGCGGCAGGCGAGCAGGCTCGCGCTGCCGCTGTGCGCGGCCGGGGCCGCGCTTGCGTTTTCGATTCACCCGCTGCGCGTGGAGTCGGTGGTGTGGGCGACGGAGAGAAGGGATGTGCTCTCGTCGCTCTTCCTGCTGCTGGCGCTGCTGATATACGTTCGCTCGGCGAACACCGAGGGTCGGGCGCGGATCGCCAAGCTGGCGATCGTGGGCGTGATTCTGCTTCTGGGACTGATGAGCAAAGTGAGCGTGGTCGTCGCGCCGGTGCTGATGCTCATCATCGACTGGTACCCGCTGAAGCGATTCCCCATGGGAAGCAGAGCGTGGCTTTCGCCCGCGCTTCATCGGGCGATTCTGGAAAAGCTGCCCTTCTTTGCGCTGTCGCTGTGCTTCGGGCTGATTGCGTCCTGGGGGCAGAGCACGAACAAGTGGTTGTATTCGTGGGAGAACCACGGGCTTGGCGCCCGGCTCATGCAGTCGATGTACGGCCTGGGGTTCTACGTGCGAAAGACGCTGCTGCCGATCGACCTTCTGCCTCTCTATGAGCTGCGCACCCCCCTGCTACCGACGGAGCCGCGGCTGGTGGTCAGCGCCGTGCTGGTCATCGCCGCGGCGGGGGCAGTCGTGGCGCTGCGAAAGCGAGCGCCGTGGCTGGCCGCGGCGGGAGGGTGGTACGCGGCGACGCTGGCTCCCGTGCTGGGGATCATGCAGAATGGGCCGCAGATCGCGGCGGATCGGTATTCGTACATCTCGTGCCTGCCGTGGGCGTGGGTGCTCGGGGGCGCGGCGCTGTTCCTGTGCCGCAGAGAGGCTGGCAAAGCGGGCGTCGGCGCTGCCAGCACGGGCATGGCGGCGGTGCTGCTCGCGCTGGCCTCGACCACCATGCAGCAGATTGCCGTATGGAAGAACGACGAATCCCTGTGGACGCATATTCACAGGCATGATCCGACCGCGCCGTTCGCCATGACGAGGATGGGGTCGATACACCTGGCGCGGGGCGAGCTTGCGGAAGCGGAGCGGCTCTTCCGGGGAGCGCTGGAAGGCCGGCGCGATCTGCTGGAAGCACGATTCGGCCTCTGGAGTTGTCTTGAGCGGCAGAATCGAAAGGCGGACCTGGAAGCGGCCTACAGAGAGGCGATCGCCCAGAACCCGCGGTTCGCGCCTGCGCACTTCCGGCTGGGTGTCATGCTGCTGGAGCGTGGTGAACACTCGGCCGCGGCGGAGAGTCTCCGCGCGGCCATCGACATTGAACCGCGGTATGCCGAGGCGCACGGCGCGCTGGGTGTGGCGTTCAATGCGCTGGGGGATGCGCAGGCCGCGGTCGAGCATCTCCGAGAGTCCATCCGCCTGAAGCCCGATTTGACGCTGTCCCGGTACAACCTCGCCGTGGTGCTGAGGAAACAGGGACGGATCGACGAGGCGATCGGCGTGCTCGAGGAACTCCTGCGGATCGACCCGAATTACACCGATGCGCAGCGAGCGCTGGAGATCTATCGGAAACTGGCTGCACCGGCCGGCGCGACCGGAGCACCGTCAGCGCAGAGTCAACCATGAAGACAGTGATACAGCGCGTGAGCGAAGCTTCCGTCGAAACGGACTCGATATCCGCGCGAACGATCGGCGCCGGGCTGGTCGCACTGGCGGCCATCGTGACGGACGACACGGCGAAAGATCGAGACTGGACCGCCCAGAAGATCGCGCACCTGCGGGTTTTCCCTGACGGCGAGGGGAAGATGAACAAGTCGGTGCTCGAGGCGGGCGGCTCCGTTCTGCTGATATCGAACTTCACGGTCGCGGGCGATGCTTCAAGGGGAAGGCGGCCTTCCTTCGATCTCGCCATGAAGCCGCCGCAAGCCAGAGAAGCGTTCGAGGCGCTGGCGGAGTCGCTGCGCGGACTCGGAGTGCCTGTCGTGACCGGCGAGTTCGGCGTACACATGCGCGTGCGGCTGGTGAACGACGGGCCGGTGACGATCGTGCTGGATTCGGCGCTTGCACGTCCTGCGGGGGCGTGAAGCGCGTGCCGCGGCCGCGTTACCATGACGGCCCTGTGCCGTGAAGGACCGTCAGGCCGAGGGCGGGGACGCGAAGGGAGTTCGCCATGCATCCGCTGCTGGTGCTGCTGATCGTGCTGATGACGATGCTGCTGGGCGGTGCGCTGGCGCTGCACCTGATCCCGAGATTCGGGTCCGCCGGGAAACAACTTGCGGAGCAACTGTGCAAAGCTCCGCTGCTGGACCTTGTGATCACGTACTTCACGGTGCTGCCGCTGGTCATCGGGTCGTTGTTCGAGGGTTGGCTCGGGCTGCTGACGGCGGCGGCGGCCATGGTGGCGTCGACCATCCTGTGGGGGTTCGCGCACGAGATGTTTCACTTCCGGGACTGGTATGGGCCTCGGATCGTCAAGACGCTGAACCGGATCGTCGGGCGCTGGCGAAACCACGCCGCGGTGTGGATCACGGCGCTGGCGGTGCCGCTGTTCTGGCTGGTGCGGGTCGCGGAGCTGGTGATCTATCCGCCGCTCACGCGGCTGGTCGGCCTGCCGAAGTACCGTCATGCGGATTGGGTGAATGTCTCGCGGCACAAGTTCAAGGGTCTGGTGGGGCACGACCTGATCTGGTGCCTGTACTGCGACTGGATGACGGGCGTGTGGTCGCTGGGGTCGGAGATGCTGCGGAACGTGGAGTCGTTCTGGTGTCCGATCCGGTTCGCAAGCCCGGAAAAGTGCGAGAACTGCCGGGTGGACTTCCCGGATGTTCAGACACACTGGGTGCGGGCGGATGGCGACATGACCGATGTGGCCGCGCTGCTGGAGCGACAGTATTCGCGCGAACAGACGGTGAGGGCGTGGTTCGGCCATCCGGTGCGGCTGACCGTTTCCGCAGGTGCGTCGGCGACGACGGCTCCGCGCAAGGACACCGCCGCGTCCACTGCTCCGGCGCCCGGAAGAACCGGCGATGCGTCACCGCCCGTCGGAGATGCCGAGCCGGGAGCGGCAGCCGGCAAGGGACCGGTCGCGCCGGGCGACTACAAAGCTGAAGGCGAGCGCCCGGGGGCGTGAGGTTCTGGGCGACGGAGGCGCGAATCAACCGCAAACCCGCGCTCGGCCGATAGGAGTGTCATCCGAGGCGGTTGACCAAGCGACCGATTCCATGCGGAGGTGCGCATGCGGCTTGCAGCGAGTCTGATCATGATCGGTATTTCGGCGGGGCTGAACGCCGGGTGCGCATCGCCCAAGGTGGAGGCCGCGGCAACGCGCGCGGAGCTGCACAACTACTCGCGGCTGGCGGTCCTCGGGCTGAATATCCAGGAAGAGTCGCTGTTCATCGCGGAATACATGAATCGCTTTCCGCAGCAGACGTTCGTGGAGCGGCGCGATCTCGAAGCGCTGCTGAGCGAACAGGACCTTCTGCCCGGCAGGCTGAACGATGAAACGCGGGCGAAGCTCAAGCGCGTGCTGGGCGTGGAGGCGATCGTGCTGGCGGACTCTTACCCCGGACGGTCGCTCACGGTCCGGGTGGTGGATTCGGAGACAGGTTCGATCGTGGCGCAGGCGGTTCTCACCGGGAAGGCCGCGATCGGTACGGGCAACGCATCTTCGCCGGAGATGATCCGCAAGGCGGTCAAAGCGCTGGACCCGCGCTCCTCCTGAGCCGCCGGATCGCGCCGGCTGCAGGACGATGGGACTTGGGAGAGCAGGGACGGCCCGAGTTCACGCCGCGGCAGACCGGTCGCGCCTGCCGGGCGCAGAGGCGCCGGGAGCATGGGTCAAGACGGACTTCCGCAGGATCTGCTCGACGCGCTGGCTGAGCACATCGGGTGTGAAGGGTTTGACGATGAAGGAACTGACGCCGACCTTGGCCGCTTCGATGATGCGCGAGCGATCCGCTTCGGCGGCGAACATGATGATGGGGATGGAACCGCCGCTGTTGCGGAACTGACGGACGAACGTCAGGCCGTCCATGCGGGGCATGTTGAGATCGACGAGGAGCAGGTCGGGAGAAAACCCGCCGACCTTGCTCAGAGCATCCAATCCATCGGAGGCTTCGAGCACCTCTGATATGCCGAGCTGCTCGACGATGCCTCGCGCGATCATGCGCATGGTCTTGGAGTCATCGACGATCATCACCCGCATGGGAGACAATCCTTTCACGGACAAGAGCGGCTTATCTCACCCGAAGCAGGAGGCACAGGGCATGTCTGGGACAGCGGAGGCCTGGACGTCGTCCCGCACGCACGCCTCGATCAGGAAATCGCCGAGGTCGCAGGAACAGGGCAGGCTGATCCAAGTGTGATCGACCGTTTCACGGGGAAGATCGAACCCGCCGGGCTGCGCATGAGGTTCGGGCGAGTCGGATTCGATGCGCGGCAGACCGACCGAGAACGCACCGGTGCGAAGGTGCGACGCGGCGCCATCAACGATGAGGGTGAGCAACTCGGCGGCCGCATCATGGATCATTTCGCAGGAATCGGCGGCGGCCTCATCGGCGGTGAAGAGCGAAACGATTCTCCGGGCCGTATCGCAGGGCAGGACCAGAGCGGCTTCGGCCTGAAGCGAGCTGCCGGAGATGCTGACAACGGCCCGTACGGCATCGTCATCGCGGCCGATGCGTCGACGCTCGCAGGCCCCCGTCTGCACGTCCATCTGAAAAAGCGTGTCGAAGACGGACCTGAGCGACCTGAGCAGAGCAGCGGCAAGCGTTCGCTCCATGGCGGACTCCTGCGGGAAGAAACGCGGCACCGGGAACGGTTGCAAGCAAGGCGCGCCACCACCGGCCGCCGGCGCGGATGAGGGGATTGTCGGACCTTCGCGGAGTGGGCTTGAGCGTCCGTGGAATGGCGCGGCGACGCGCGTACGGTTGCCGCGGCGGGACAAGGTTATTGCGACCTTCGGGGAGAATCCGGGCAAGGCCGGTCAATCGCAGACGTAGCCCCAGCTCACGAGGACGCCGGTGAGATCGATCGTGTCCACAATGCCGTCGCCGTTGATGTCACCGGGAGAGAGCGGCTCGACGGTCGAACCAAAGAGAGCGAGAATGACGTTGAGATCGCCGGAACCGATGTCGCCCGTGCCGTCGACATCGGCGTAGCAATCGTCGATGGCGGCGAACCGGAGGAGATCGGTCCACAGTTCAGCGCAGCGCACGTTGCCGCGAAGACTCAGGTGAGCGCCATCGGCACGCAGACCGTCCAGATACTGATCGAGCATGACTCCGGTGCGCTCGTGTTCGACGATGGACAGCACGATGACGCCGAGGGCGCTTCCGTTGTCGAGCATGTATTTGTGCCAGGTCTTGAGCGTGCTGGATTCATGCTCCATCTCGCCGATCCAGACCACTTCGGCTTCCGGGAGAGCGCCGCGGATCAGCGCGAGCCACTCGGCCATGACCTCGGGCTGCGACTCCTGGGACGCGATTCCCTGGAGCCAGACATGCGCGCCGGTCAGCGCCATCCAGCGGGGAATCGCGGAGGAGAAGGACTTGTCGATCTGGGGGCGGTAGCCGTTGCCGCCCCAGCCGGCCGTGCCCCAGACGAAGCCGTTCACATCGGGTCTCCAGCCGTCGAAAGCGAAGACGACCGCGCCGAGTCCGGTGGTTGAAGCGCGCAGCTTGATGCCGCGCCAGACCAGCGGATCCTGCGGATCCAGCCCGGGCCAGAGGTATTCGATCTGTTCGAAGGACCATTCGCCGAAACGGAGTGTTTCACCGAACTGCGGCGGGTCGGACATCGGGTGCTCGAAGCGCAGCGTCGTCTTCAGGGGAGCGGAGATGTTGTAGTCCACCGATGTGACGATGGAGATGGACTTGTCGTTCAGAGCGCAGGCGTCGCCCACGAAGATGCTTGCGGTGTGGTCGCCTGCGAGGCGAATCTCGGAATCGGAAACGATCTGATCACCGCCGGATTGCGAGAGCGTGCGGCTCCAGCGCTCGGAGTTCAGGGAAAGTGTCTGCCAGGGCGCAACATCCTGCCCCGGGTCTCCCTGAGATGCCCCCTTGGTCGGCGTCCATTCGAGATCGCATGATCCGGGGAACCGCAGGACGTGCACTCTCATCTGAAGCGGCTGGTCGGCAAGGATCAGCCCCTCGGGCCTGCACTTGAGTGCGAAGACACCGGAGCCGCGCTCGAGCCATTGGCCGCGTCCCGGCCCTTTGCCGGGAAGGAAGGAGCTGCCCGTCCAGAAGCGGGCGTAATCGGAGCTTTCGATGTTCGAGAGGTTTCCGGAGGAGTACGGAGCCATGTCAACGGCGTCGAAGCCGAACCAGGGATACTGGGCGCGGGAGGCGGGCCGATTGAGCACACCGGCGGTTTGCGCGTGGTTGATGGCGATGAAGCCCGAAGAAAAGTTGCCGCCCTTGCCCAGTCCGTCGCTGGGCTTTACCCCCCTGCTGTTGGCGCTGAGCATGACGAACAGCAACTGCTCGGGGCCATAGGCAAGCTGGCGGGCCGTGACAGAGAGCCGCGACCGGTACGGAGGCGGAGGAAGTGGAGCGAGCGGCAGCGGGACCTGGCGAACGAAGAACCCGGCATACGGCTCATCAAAGATGGACCTGTAGACGTAGCCCTGTGCCGCGGCGGTCCAGCGTGCGATGAGGAGTTCGTTGGGCAGGGTCTGCGCCCGGCGATCCATGACATGGAAGTTCGTCTGACGCACCGGACCGGCGACCTCGGCGCCGAGCAAGAGAGGATCAACGTTCCCCCCGCCGTTGATCGGGCTTGACGTGATCGCGTGATTGACCATCCAGACGCAGCCAGCCTCGCCGTTCATGCTCCCCTCCGTGCCCTTGTTGTTGAGCGAGAACGGCGCGGAGTGCCAGCGGGAGTCCCAGACATCCTCGACGTCGGCGTCGGCGACGGGATGATCCCGGAGAGCGATCAGTCCGATCGTGCCGTCGAAAGCGGGATTCGTTCCACTTGAACCGATCTCCGTTCCGACGAACGGAGAACCGGTGCTGATCGTGCTGCCGGGAGCGGAAGCCTCGCTCTTCATCCAGGCGCCGGACTCGCTGCGGCACCAGAGCGTGGCTTTGGCGTCCGCCCTGGTCCAGGACAGGACGATCAGCGTCCACTGATGCGTGGCGATGGGAGCCGGGGATGCCAGCATTAGTTCGGATGCGGCTCCGGTGCCGTCGCGCATGGAAAGGCCGACGACCACGCGACCCGCGGAGTCGGTGCCGAGGCGGTACACGCCGGCACGTCGGATGATGCCGGCCGTTTCGCCGGGGAAGCCTTCCGCCCAGACCCAGGCAAACAGCGAGAAATCCTGCGTGCTGATGACTTCATCCGAAAGGCTGTAGACCAGCTCGATGCGCGCATCGGCGGAGCGAGGCTCGATGGCGGCGCGGGCTGTCTGCTCGGCCGGGAGGAGGAAGGCAAGCAGAGCGAGCAGGGAAGAGATGCCGGCGCGGCGTGCAGGCCGCGGGAGCACTCGCGTAAGGAACGTCGGGCATCTCATCAGTCGCTGATCCTCCATGCGCGATGCGGGGCAACCGGGCAGGTCGCGAATCCGGGCACGCATTCCTTCAGAATACGTTCCGGGGAGCTTGGCGCACACGCGAATTCATGCACTATTCTCGGTCCTGCGAGGGGCGGGTCTGGATCGTCACCTGAATGCGTGACGAGAAGGCGCACGTCGAGCATCCGAAACCCTAACGGTGGCGCAGAAGGTTATCGCTGTTTTTTTTTCGCTTCTGCTTCACCCGCGAAATCTCACCGTCGATGTTATGGCCACCATGCGGTTAGCGGGCTGAGCCGGGGAGTGCCCGGCAGGCCGCCGCAGGGACGCCGGGGATCCGGCGAAGGCCCGGCCCAGCCGGGAATCACAAGCCGGAGGCATCCGCATCCCCGATCCGCCGGTCGGATCCCTGCAACGGACGCAGATCAGAGGTTCACGGAGGACCCAATGAGCCGCATCAACACGAATGTCGCCTCGCAGATCGCTCAGCGCGTGCTCTCGTACAACAACACGGCGCTGAACCACACGCTCGAACGACTGAGCACGGGTCTCCGCATCAATCGCGGCAAGGATGATCCTGCCGGCTTGATCGCGTCCGAGAATCTGCGTGCGGAGAAGACCGCGATCGAGACATCGATCAACAACGCCGAGCGTGCCGACCAGGTGGTCAACATCGCCGAGGGCGGGCTTGACGAGATCGGCGCCCTGCTGAACGAGGTGCAGGCACTGGTCACGCAGACCGCCAACTCCGCCGGACTTTCGAAGGAGGAGAAAGAGGCGAATCAGCTCCAGATCGATTCGATCCTTCAGACCATCGATCGCGTGGCGGCCGCGACCTCGTTCCAGGGCGTGAAGCTCCTGAACGGAAACTTCGACTTCCAGACCAACAACATCTCGGCGGCCGTTTCCGCCTTCAAGGTGAACGGCGCCAAGCTGGGCTTCGGCGAGACGCGGGACGTGGACGTGGTGGTGACGGCGTCGGCTCAGGTGGCGGGATTCTTCCTGTCGCTCGGGGCGAACAACCTCAACCTCGGCGGCAGCGGTTCGGCGGACGGAGCGGATGAACAGTTCGTTCTGGAAATTGCCGGCGCGCTCGGCTCTCGCGAGCTTTCCTTCGCGTCCGGCACGTCGCTGGCCGCGGTGGTGGCGGCGATCAACTCGTTCACCGATGTGACCGGCGTCGCCGCGTCCGTCTCGGGCACGACGGGCATCCGTCTGGAATCGACGGAGTACGGATCGGATGAGTTCGTGTCGGTGAAGATGGTCAATGCCGGCTCCATCGGCACGGCATCCAACATCGGCATCTACAACCTGCAGGCCGCCGACGCGGAGGCCGCGGATACCTCGACTCACGTGGACTTCGACGCGGTTGCCGCGCAGAACGGCGTGACCGACAGCGGCCAGGACGTCTCCGCCACGATCAACGGCATCATCGCGACGACCAAGGGAACGATCGCCCGCATCAACACCGACTTCCTCGATGTGGAGGTCAACCTGCTCTACGATCCGTCCGCTTCGACGGCGAACGCGGCACGCCTGGGTGCGATCTCGGCGTTCGAGATCACCGGCGGCGGCGCGGACTTCCAGCTCGCTCCGCGGGTGGATATCGCGGGCAAGGTGTCTCTGGGCATTCAGAATGTCGCGGTCCGGGAGATCGGCCGGATTGACGACGGCACCTCGGTGAGCTTCCTCTCCGACCTCGCGTCCGGCAAGTCGCTGAACCTGGTGGACGGTGACCTCGGGATGGCGCAGCAGGTCATCGAACGTGCGATCCGCGACGTTTCCTCGCTCCGCGGCCGACTCGGCGCCTTCCAGCAGAACACCGTGGGCGCGACGATCCGCTCACTGAATGTCGCGCTGGAGAACACGACGGCGGCCGAGTCGATCGTGCGAGACGCGGACTTCGCCTCGGAGACGGCTTCGCTCACCCGCGCTCAGATCCTCGTCTCCTCGGCCACGAACATCCTGGCCATCGCCAACGCTCAACCGCAGAACGCCCTGCAGTTGCTCGGGTAAGTCGGCGGCGGGCTGAACGAGCTGGGCATCGCACAACCTGATTGATTCAAGGGCTGCTCCGAGAGGAGCGGCCCTTTTTTCATTTCGTGCGAGCAAGCACGATGCGCCGGACGAACCTCATCGTGCGCGCGTAGGATGCAACGGATGTCGGTTCCCTATTGGAGAAGAACTCGGGAGGCGCGCGTCGTGGATTGCGACGCGGCCGTGATCGGCGCCGGAATCTGCGGGCTGGCGGCCGCGCTGGCGCTGGAACGACGTTCGCTCCGGACGGTCGTGCTCGAGCGTCATACGCCGGGATCGGGGGCTTCGGGGCGGAATGCGGGATACCTGATGCGCGGGGCCGCGGAGAACTACGCGGCCGCGTGCCGGACGTACGGACGAACCCGCGCCGGGCACCTGTGGCGCTGGTCTGAGAAGAACCTGCACGGGCTGCGGGCCGAGGGCATCGACGATCTGCCTTCGTACCGAGCGATGCCGTCCTGCCTCGTCGCGTTTCATGAAGCGGAACTGGAGGAGCTTGGGCAGTCGCTGACTTTGCTTCGCGAAGACGGGTTTGCCGCGGAGTGGATCGACCGCGGAGAGGATTCGCTGTGGAAGTCGGGACGGGCGCTGGGCGGACTCATCAATCCCCATGATGCCACGGTGAATCCTCAGGAACTTGTCCGCATGCTGGCTTCCAGGCTGCGCGGCGGGATCTACGAGAACCAGGAAGTCTTCGAGGTCGTGCCGGAGAAGGACCATGTTCTGATCGCGGCGGCGGACTTGCGCATACGGGCGGGGCGCGTGATGGTGTGCCTGAATGCGTATGCGGGGACGCTGTTTCCGGCGCTGGCCAGCGTGGTGGCTCCGCGACGCGGCCAGATGCTGGCGCTGGCGGCGCCGGAGGTCCGGCTCGACTACGCGTATTACGCGGATCACGGATCGGAGTATTTCCGCGAAGCTCCGGCGCCCCCGGAGGGGCTGGTCGTCATCGGAGGTCGGCGCAAGTACTTCGCGGAAGCGGAGATCGGCTTGGACGACTCCCCCACCGACGCGGTGCAGACATCCATCGAGGAATACGCGAGCGCCCTGTTCGGCAAGCGCTACCCGGTGGTCGCTCGGTGGGCGGGGATCATGGGCTTTTCACCGGACGGACTTCCGCTGGTCGGACCGATCGACGAGGCCGAGCCGCGCATCTGGTTCTGCGGCGGATTCACGGGCCACGGAATGTCGCTGGCGTTCGAGACGGCACGGGCGGCGGTGGCGTCCATGCTTGAAGGGGCGGAGAATCCGTTCCCGCTGTCGCGGGTGGGCCGGCAGTGAGCCGATAAGGGGCGAACGGAACACGGTTTGCCGCTCCGACCGGAAAGGTCTATTCTTCCGGCCTGAGATGACAGATTGCCCGGGGTGTAGCGCAGCTTGGTAGCGCGTCTCGTTCGGGACGAGAAGGTCGTAGGTTCAAATCCTATCACCCCGACTTTTCGAGAGTTCAAGCCCTTCGGCGAGCACGTCGAAGGGCTTTCTCGTTGAAAACACGAGGTTTGCGCCGTCCAGCCGGCAGTTCAAACAGACGATTTCGAGCAGTCGCCGCTTGGTGGTGTAGTCGGCCGTAACCCACTGTTCTTGCAGGGTTTGCGAGAGTTCAAACGCCTTGGCCGCCAGTTCGGCCGTCTCGTCGTGCGAGCGGTCCAGCACATCCAGTTGCAGCTTGATCGACGCCAGCCGGTCGCGGAGTTCCGTGTGCTTGCGGGCAAAGGTCTCCTGGTCCACGTCCTCGGACAGCCGCAGGTTGAGCAGCCGGTCCTGCTGATTGACGAGCAATGACGCCTGCCGCGTCAGTTCCTCACGCTGGGCGCGGGCGTCCTTCTGTGCATCGCGAGTCTGCGAGGCGAGCACGAGGCGGAACCAGTCGCGGACCTCCGGGTCCTCGACCTTCATGCGGCCGAAGAGCGCGAGCACCTGCCGGTCCAGTTCCTCTTCCGTCACCCGCACGCGCGGATGCCCGGGCGCGGTGTAGCCGCTGCACCGGTAGTAGACGTAGTGCCGCTCCCCTGACTTCGTCTGCTTCGTCTTGCGCTCGCCGGTGACGGCGCGGCCGCAGTGGGCGCAGGCGATGCGGTCGCCGGCGTAGGTCATCTGGTGGGCGTGGTAGACGTGGCCGCCGAGCAGCGCCTGCACGCGGTCCCAGGTGGCGCGGTCGATGAGCGGCTCCTGCCGGCCAGGATACCACTGCCCCTTGAACGGAATCTCCCCGATGTACGCGCGGTCGGTCAGCATCGCGTGCAGCTTGCTGCGGGTGAACTTCGGCGATTCCGGCCGATACGTCAGCCCCTCGGCGTGCAGCCGGTCCCGCAGCGCATCGAGCGTGAGCGGCTCGTAGGCGTAGAGGTGGAAGATGCGCCTGACGTTCTCCGCCGCGGTCGAATCGACCTCGCTGACGCAGCGGCCGTCCCGGCGGACGTTCCGGTAGCCGTACGGCGCCTTGCCGACGAACCAGCCTTCCTGGACGCGGCGGGCGAGGCCCTCCTTTACGTCGAGAGACTGCTGCTCGGTGTAGAAACTCGCCATGTTGGCGAGCGTCCGCCGCATCATGCGGCCGGCGGGGTTGTTCTCCGTCGGCTGCGAGACGGAGATGAACGCGAGGCCGTACTCGCTCTCCAGCCGTTCGAGTTCCACGTAGTCGAAGAGGTTGCGGGCGGCGCGATCGACCTTGTAGAAGAGCAGCCCGTCGAGTTCCTCCGCGTGCTTCTTCGCGTAGGCGATGAGCTCGCGGAAGGTCTTGCGCTCGTCGCTCTTGCTCGCCGTCTCGGCGATGCGGAAGAGCCGGACAATCTCGCCGCCAGCGGAGGCGGCGTAGCGCCGGAGCGCGTCCTCCTGGACCGCAAGCGAGAAGCCCTCCCGTTCCTGTTCCCGACTGCTGACCCGTGCCAGGGCGACGAACCGTTTCATGACGCTCACTCCCGCGACAGAACCGCGAACAATTCTCCGGCGCTCCGGATCATTGTAACGGCATCCTCGGGCGTGAGCCTCTGCGCGTAGTACGGCTGCCAGACCTGGAGCGTGCGGCGGATGAGCTCCGGCGTGATCCACGCCGGCGTGCCGGGAGGGACGGCGACGGCGGCGTCGTCGCGCTCGCTCTCCCGTTCAGGTTGGACCCGCCGCGTCCGCACGTGTCCGCGCCTCCTTCAACTCTGCTGGTCCCGCGCCATGCGGTCGCGCAGCCGCTGGTAGGCGGCAGAGACTTCCTTGAAGCGCTGGATGGCGAGTTCGACCAGGTGCGGCTCGACGTTCTGCCCGTTCAGCCGGTCCGGGTGGTACTTGCGGTAGGCGTCGCGGTAGGCGCGCTGCACGTCGTCCCACGACGCGCCGCGATTGAGACCGAGCAGGACGAGGTCGGCGTCGAGCGGGTCGGCCGACTTGGGCGCTTCCTCTGCGTGCTGCTTCTCTTCGTCCCCCGGATACCAGCGGTGATTCGGGCGACGGCGGCGCTTCTTTTCCCCACGCCGCTCCTCGCGCCTCGCCAGGTGCTCAAGATGCGACATCACAGCGGCGCACTCCGACCTCGCCTTCTCCTGGAAGTAGCGCACTCCCGCGGCGGTCACGCGGACCGTCGATAAGAGCTCACAATGCACGTGAAGGCCGGTCCTGCCTTCCTCTTCCCATACAGCGGTCACGAGCACCATCGGAAGTGAGAACCAGTGCGCGTCGCCCGGACCGCGAAACCGCGTCACGCGGTACTCACCCCGTCGAAACGAGTCCCCGCGCTCATCGCCGTCCACCTGAGTCCAACTCATCTCGCGCAGGCAGCAAGCCACGGCGCGGCGTGCTACGGAGGACGGCAGCGTGGTATACGCCGTGTGCTTCCAGTGCACGCTCAGTCCATGCCCGCCTGCCCGCCGCCAGGCTGACCACAGCACACCGAGCACAGCCCCGATGATGGTGACAACGACCACGTCCATGAGCGGCTCCCTTCCTCGTTCACTCTCGTTCCTGCTGCGGCGGTTCGGGTTCACGGCCCTTGCCGGCGTCGCGCTGCTGCTCGGCCTGCTTGAGGCGCTCTTCGAGGATGGACGGCTGCTCGTCGGGGTCGCGCGACTCGCCCTGGCGTTCCTGCATCACTTCGCCGGGCGTCTTCGTGCCGTAGATGCCGTACACCGTCGGCTGCGCCACGTTGGACTCCGGGTAAAGAGCGCCGCGCAGTTCCGCGAGCCCTTGGCGGAACATGGCCGAGGCGTGCCCGGCCCCGATTTTCTGCGTTGACTCTTCGCGTGCCATGACTGTGTTCTCCTGTGATTGAGTGCGTTACCGTCCGTCGCGCATGCGGCGGAATGATCGGGCTACGTCTGATTGCTCGAGGAAGGCGTCGTGCAAGTCCATCGAGCGGCGATGCTGGAGCGCGCCGCTCATGCCGGACGAGGCGGCGGCGCACATGCCGGCCAGCGCCAGGTACGCCGCTAGGGGTACGCTGATGGTGGCGACGCACAGGGCGATGCAGCCCATGTAGACCGGCTCGATGACCGTCTTGATCCGGTGTTCGGAGCTGCGCTTCCAGACCTTCGCAAGCGTCGGCGTGCCGTTGTAGAGCGTGTGCGGCTGCGGTCCGCCGCGCCGGATACGCGCCTTCGTGCGCATCCGCGCCGTAAGCAGGGCCAGCCAGTAGAGGGCAAGGAAGACGAGCATCGGCTCGGCGCTGTGGCCTTCCCAGAAGACGGGCCAGAAGAGGATGCACGCGGCGCCGGCCGCAGATTGAAGTCCAAAGAAGCGTTCCCCAAATGAATCCGACCGGCGCAGGAAGACCTCGACCGTGACGCCGAGCGCCCGCGTGATGAACGTCATCACGCCCAGGAAGTTGTTGAAGTCCTTCTTCGAGACGACCGGTTCCGGTTCTTGTCGTTGCCACATGATCGAGTCTCCTTTCCGAGTGCGCGCACTGACCGCGCGGGCGGTCTGCGCCGCCTTTCCTTGCCGTTCACATCACGCTGGCGTTATGCCCTCTGGTTGAACTGCACCGGGAGCCAGCTCCGGCCCGATGCGTTGAAGACCCTTCCGTTCTGAAACACGATGCCGTCCACGATCCACTTTGGAGGTCCGCCCGTGCGCAGCCGCGTGAACTCCCGCGGTTCGACCTCCGCCTCCATGACCTCCGAAAACCCGCCGCTCGTCGTGCCGTTCTCGCGCACCCAGTCGAGGCCGAGCAGCGCGCTCACCTGGTCGTCCGCCGCGTGCGAATGGTTGCCGCTCGCCCGGCACTGCAAGGTGCGGCCGATGAGCCGCGAGGCCCACTCGTTCGTCACCGGGTCACTGTTGCCGTGAAAGACCTTCGTATTGAGGTTGGCGAGCAGCGAGTCGGTCTCGACGCGGCCCTTCTCGTTGCCGCCGAGGGCGGCCACGAAGTTGCTGTAGTTCTGACTGAGCAGCACGGTTGCGACCCACGCCGACCGGCACGTCGCCTGGAACTGGAAGTCGTAGCTGGTGAGGAAGTGCTGCGCCTCATCGGCCCAGATGAACGCGGGCCGGGGATTCTCCTGCACGCTGCGCCGTTCGAGTTGCTTCTGCGTGCAGTATTTCCACAGCACCTGCGCGAACTGCCCGACGTCCCCGAACTCCTTCACCGGCAGGTCGATGAGGATGATCTTCCCGTCCTGCACGGCCTCCGGCGTCAGCGTCGTGTCCGTGCAGAACATCTCGCGGAGCAGGCCGCGATTGAACGGGTCGAGCCATCCCAGGACCGTCGCCTGAATGGTGCTCCTTGTACGTTCCGCGAGGGCAACCCACTCCAGTAAGAAATGGTCGCACGCCACCCCGAAATCATGCTGCTGGCGCGGCGTCTTCGACTTCGCGTCCGCCGCCTTGATGGAGCGGAAGCAGCTCGATGCCTCCTGGAACTTCGGGTCGCAGACCTGCGCCGGCGACGTGGGCGCCGACAGGAACACCTTGACCAGTTCCGGCACGGACACACTCCCGGTCGCAAGGGCCAGGATGTCCACGGCGCAGCGCAGGCCCATCAGGCCGCGATCCCGCCAGAAGCTCCCGTCGTCGCTCCCGCCGCTCGTCCGGCGGTTGCGATCCTTGATCTCCATGACGTTCTCGAACAGCATGACGATGTTCTCCGTCAGTCCCGCGCCCGCTCCCTGCCGGGTCAGTTCATGCGCCAGGAAGTTGAAGCGATGCGCGCCGTCTGCCCCGACGACCACGAGGTCATCCAGGCGATTCGTATCGCGGCAGTAGCCCTCCCACAGGGCGCGCTCGTCTGATTTCGCGGTGAGCACCAGGCCGCCGAAGCCGCACGAGAGCATCGTGCGGGCGATGAGCCGTCCGGAGCCGCTCGTCTTGCCCGAGCCGGTCGCTCCCAGGATGAGCGTGCCCTCCACCGCGTCGCGTAGCGTCCAGGCGTCGTCTCGCGACCAGTGCAGCAGCGGCAGCGCGAGCAGGTCGGACGGCTCGCGCACGGCGCGCCTGCGTTTCCTGAAGAGTCCGAGCATGGCTACTTGCCCGCCTTTCGCTTGGCGTCCTCGTCCGCCTTCCACAGCGTGGCGATGATGAACAGCACGAACGTGGGAATCAGCTCCATGATGAAACTCCTACTTGGCGTTGCCCGAGATGCTCCTGGCGACTTCCGCCAGCGGCCGACCGTCGGCGCCGGCGTGCCTGAGTTGCTCGGCAAGGTCCATGAACCAGTTGACAACCGCATCGACGGTGAGCGTCGGCGCGGAGACCGCGACCGACCGGCCCTCGCCCAGCCTGATGACGACGCGCTCGCGTGCGACGCGCTGCCGCTTGTTCGTCCGGGGAGCGGGCCGGCCCGCCTTGACGGCCTTCGTCTCCGCGACCAGCCGGTCGCGCGTCAGCCGCCCTTCGAGCACCGCCTGGATCAGCCGTTCGCGCTCCGCCGCGTCGGGCACAGTGCAGGTTGCGTATGCGCTCGACATTGGAATTCGCCCCGCGTCGATGAGGTCCTGCACGTCCCGCGGCAGCACCAGCAGAGAAAGCAGCTTGGAAATGGTGCCGGGCGACGGCCGGCCGAGCCGCACCGACACTTCCGCTGCCGACCAGCCCGTCGCCTGCATCAGATCGTGCAGCGCGCGGGCGTGCTCCGTGACTTTCAGGCCCTGGCGCTGCGTGTTGGCCAGGAGTTGCAGCGTCACCCGCTCCGCCGGCGTCGGGGCCGTCTCGGCGATCAGCATGGGCACTGTCGCAAGGCCGGCACGGCGGGCGGCGTCGAGACGGCGGTGCCCGTCGTCCACGATGATGGCGTCGCCTTCGTAGTGCCCGAGCAGCGGAACCAGGATGCCGTTCCGGGCGATGCTCTGCGCCAGCGACACCTGCTCTTCCTCGTCGAGCCGCGCCCGGATGTTGCCGGGCGATACCGGCTTGCCCGTCGGAACCTGTTGAACGACGTGTTCCCGCATGGTCAGTTCCTCCCCGCCCGGTCGCGCAGGTTCTGGAGTTCAATCTCGTCAAACAACTTGCGCTTCTCCCGCTCGCCCAGCCCGGAACGAACGGCGGCAATGGCGCCGACGAGGTAGCCGATGTCGTCCAGCCAGCCGATGCCGGGCACTATGTCGGGGACCACATCGATCGGGAGTGGCACCATCAGAACAAGCCCTGCCGCCAGCGCGTACTTGGTCAGCTCCAGCCCGACCGCGCGCAGCTTGCTCTGCGGCAGGGCCAGGAGGATCAGCGTCGCCAGGAACAGCAGCGTGCTGCATCCGACAAAGAGCTTGAGAAAGCTAAAGAACTCTGCCATGACCATCTCCTTTCAGGTGATCTGTGCCCTGCCTTCCGAACACGGGCGTGAGCAGCGCGGGTACGACACGAATGCCGCGCCCGGCTCGTACCGCCCATTTGGCGGAACTCTCGGTGTGCTCCCCATCACGATGCACCGCGCGAGCCTGTGCTCCCGCTGGAAAGGTCTTGCGCTCAGTCCCGGTTTCTGCCAGAGTCGCATGGGTCGTACCAGATGATGGGGTCGTGTGTCTCAAGCTGATTCAGAACTTCGACAAGCAGCGAAGAGAGCCATGGAACAGGTCGTCAATGAGCCGTCGCTCGACTACACGGCCAAGCTCGAAGCGCTCCGTTCCCTTCGCACCGCCATCCATGAAGAACTCGCCGCGGCCTTCGAGCCGGTGCTGAACCAGTACGTCCGCTCGGAGCCCCAGCAGACCGCTGAAGACTTTTCAGACCTCGCCTCGCTGATAAACGAGCACGCGCGTCTGCTTGGGTTGTCGCTCCGATGTCCGCGCTCCGGGAGACCGGCGATACTCGTCGCAGATCGGGAGGGAAAGGGCAGTGATCCGGATCTGCCGCGGTGGCGGCTCCAGATCACGGATGACCGTGGCCGCCGCCAGCGATACCTCAACAGCCGGTCGCTGCCGGACCTTGAACTCATGCCGGCTCCGCCGCGCATTGAGGGCCAATCTCGCGTGGAGCGGCTTCGCAGGCATGATGGTGGTCGATCACGATGAGCTGTACCTGTCGCGCACATTGACGTGAACCTCCACTAGCACTCACGGCAAGTTTCCTGGTAGTCATGGAGCCGCTCGCGCAGATGCGCCAGCAGCACGCTCAGACGCCTGCAATCCCGTGCGGTGAACCGTCCCCCAGCGTCAGTGCCGAAGAGCGAACCAAACCGCCGTGCAAGCAGTTGTCGGTCACTCTCTGCGAGTTGCCCCACGGCATCCGCGAGGTCAGCCACAGGCGCCGGCATTGCACCCGCAGTAGATCGATGTTCCACGAAGTGCAGCGAGAGGTCGGTCAGGGTACGAATGTGCCGCCGACGCCGAGCTTCCGACCGGACCATGCCAAGAGCGACATGGCGTAACACTCCGTAGGCGAAGGCAGAGAAGTGACCCTGCCGCGCGTCGAAGCGCGACATGACGGCCCGATCTTCAAGGCGCAGGACCACCTCGCCGACCAGCAAATCGGCTGCTTGCGGATCGCGCAGTTTCAGACGATGCGAGATTCGCCCTGCCCACTGTCTCAGCGTTGCGCATGCCCACGCCTGCGCCTGGTCTGGAACCAGGCCGGTCGCATCCGCTCCAAGTGCAGGGTCTCTTGAGAGATGGATCCACCAAGGGGCGTCCGTCGGGCACGGTACGGATTCGGCGGGGGTAGTGCAGGTATTGGTTGCGAGCATGGCGGCACCTTCTGTCGTGGGCCACAGTCAGTCCTGGGGGGGGCCGGTTTGGACCGGCGTTGCTCATCCACCCAGAGCCGATCTGCGGCTCTACAACATGTTGGCGCTGCTCGTCACCGCATCGTCCTCGTATCGTCCTCGCCCGTCACCATTTCGTCTTTTCCGGCCAGGGAGACCAGCTCCAGCCGGTAGCGCGGATACCCCCGCTTGGCAGCGGGAACTTTCACGAACCGATCCAACCCGTTCCGGGTGAGCCACTCTCTGAGCTTCGATACCGCATTGGGAACCAGTTTGTCCGTACCGACGGTGCCCGCGGGCCAGAGCACATTCTCAAGGTGCTGTCGGCGAACATCCTTTCCCTGCGCCGTCGCGAGAACGACGAAGAGGCGATCTTCGATGTTCTCCCCAAGCGGCACTTCGAGCGTGGGCACGCCTACCGATCGGACCCACGCACTTGGCCGGATGCGAAGCGGCCCGAAGCTAATCACGCGGTCATCGTTGACCGTCCCTAATGCCGAAGTGACTGATTCCTCACGGCATTCCTGGACGCTCGGCGACTCCATCCTGCTCAGAATGGTGCTGGGCGCAAGTCGGATGTCCAACAGCAGCGATGGGTCGCGCCGACTCCGAGGGACGACGAGGAGCGGCCCTGCCGGTGACTTGCGATCGGACATCGCCACCAGCGTGGACGCCCCGATAGACACAAGGGCGGCCCGCTCGTGCCACCCCCTCTCGATGAACCATGTGCAGACTTGCCCCCTCGATACCGCAGGCACTTGGAGCGCCGCCTCGGTGATGACCGCCCGCCACGCCGCCTTCTCCAGCTCCTGTTCGGTCATGTCGTGAGCGAGCAGCCCCCCCTCGATGAACGCCACTGCATCGCGATCCCCCACCCGGCTTGCTGCGGACTTCAGCATCACAAGCAGGTCTGCGCGCGCTGGGGGTGCTGCCATCGTCGCATATAGAGAGATCAGCCGTCGCACGAGCAGAGGCACATCACGTGATGGAAGGGCCCGACACGCACCTAGCATAGAGAAACCCCAGATACCTCTTGCTCGCCCGGTCTCCCTGATCCAGCGGTTCAGGAATGCCAGCATCGAGACTCTCGCCCACGATGCCGGGACTCGGCCCCCTGCGGTCTCCGCAAGCTGGCCGAGGTCGGGCAAGTGCAGCGGATCAATTGTCGCCGCCAACGCAGCCAGCCGCCGGACAAAC
>Ga0073934_10001539_pt1 | contig 54614 bp, 63 predicted proteins | sample LarsenN4metaG_FD_76834 | JGI IMG/M metagenome (GOLD analysis project Ga0073934, IMG submission 76834) | Hot spring sediment bacterial and archeal communities from British Columbia, Canada, to study Microbial Dark Matter (Phase II) - Larsen... ...
AAGACCCCGATCTCGTCGGCCGGACCGAATCGGTTCTTCACGGCGCGCAGGATGCGGAACTGGTGGCCCCGGTCGCCCTCGAAGTAGAGCACCGTGTCCACCATGTGCTCGACCACGCGCGGGCCGGCGATCTGTCCGTCCTTGGTGACGTGGCCCACGAGGATAAGCACCGCGCCGCTCTTCTTGGCGAAGCGCACCAGTTCGTGCGCGCAGGCCCGCACTTGCGCGACCGTGCCGGGCGCGGCTTCGACACCATCGGCCCAGAGCGTCTGGATTGAATCGACGACAACCACATCAGGTTTCAGCGCTTTTAGGCCTTCGAGAATTTTTCGCAGATCGGTTTCAGCGGCGAGGCTCACGGGCGCATCGGCAGATTTTAGACGGCGCGCGCGCTCCTGCACTTGCGCTTCCGCTTCTTCGCCAGTGACGTACGCCACGCTCGCGCCGCGCTTGGCCAGCGACGCCGCCGCTTGCAGGAGCAATGTTGACTTGCCGACGCCGGGATCGCCGCCGATGAGGATCGCGGAAGCGGGCACGAGTCCGCCGCCGCATACGCGATCCAGTTCGGAAATGCCGGTGGCCAGCCGCGACGGCGGCGCGTTCTCGCCGGTCAGCGGCACAAACGTGACGGCTTTGCTCTTCTTCCCCGTCGGCGCCGCAAGCGATCCCGGGACGACGGGCCGCGCAGCTTCCTCCACCAGCGTGTTCCATTCGCCGCAGGCGTCGCACTTGCCCTGCCAGCGCGGCCAGATCGCCCCGCAGGCCTGGCAGGTGAAGACATGGTCAGGTTTGCCCATGCCCAAACCGTAGGGATCTGCTCACGATTCTGCCAGCTGCGCGGGGTTGAGGCAGATCAAACGCGACCTAGCTCGAAATGAGAGTTTGCTTCGAACGAGGAGGAAGACATGAGCGCACAAGGCTTGGACGTCTTCGACAAGACGCTGCAAACGACACACATCTGGCTGAACGAAATCGGGACGCAGCTGATACCCGACCGGCAGCTGGCCTGGAGGGTGCTGGGCGTTGTGTTGCGCAACCTCCGTGACCAGCTGCCTGTGGAGCTTTCCGCGCATTTGGGCGCGGAACTGCCGCTGCTGATCCGCGGCGCCTATTACGATCAGTTCCGTCCTGCGGCGCAGCCGCTGCGCGACCGCGATCTGGAGCTGTTCGTCGAACGCATCGCCGCCGAATTGCAGGACAGCCGGCCAGTCGACCCGCGTGAAGCGGCGCGGGCGGTGTTCGCGACGCTGTCGCGGCACGTTGCGCGCGGCCAAATCGGCAAAATCCAGGACGCGTTGCCGCAGCGGCTGCGCGACTTCTGGCAGAGCGCCGAAGAGGGCGTCACGCCGCCGCCCGAGGGGCGCGCTGGCAAGGGTAGGGGAGAAGCACGACCGCCGAACTGAGCTTGCGGCGGCGGCCCAAGCGTGGTTGGGAAGCGGGCATGAGCATGCGGCCCATTATCGGCGCGTTTCTTGTGCTGCTTGCCGCGTGCGGCCAGCCTGCGGAGCAGAAGACATCCCCGTCCACAGAGGCGGCGCCCACTGGGCGCGCCCAGTCGCCCGCTCCGCCGCGGCTCGGTCATGAGACGGTGATCGGCACTTGGTCCTTCGATGGCTCATGCGCCTCCGGCGACGGCATGGGCATCAACGCCGACGGCACTGCCTTTTACGACGAGTGGGGCACAGGGACTTGGACCATCAATCGGCAAAACCAGCTGGTGCTCGATCTGGTGCGCCGCGAGATGGGCGTTGAAGAGGACCCCGGAGAGCCCGTGCGTTTGACAGTCGACGTGCAAGCTTCGAGCGAAGAGGCGCTGGAAGTGGTGGTCAACGCGGCCGGCGAAACGCCGCGCGAGGTGACGGCGATGAGGTGTTCGTAGGCGCCTCAAGTCGATTCGATGCGGTACCATGCATAAAGCGTGGTGATGATGCCGAGCACCATGCCGGCGAGCGCCATCAGCAGCAGCAACAGCAGGGCGAAGCCTGCGCCCTTCGCCCATGCCCCCGCGGCTCCGCGCGCGAGCACGCCGGGCGCGCCGCGCACGAACGTGATCATGTAGGCCGCTGCGATCAACGCCGAGGTGCCGAAGGTCCTCAAAGCTTCGTGTTCAGTCAGCATGTAGAACGGCATCAAGAGGAGGCCGATCAGCGAACCCACAGTCAGGATGCCCATCGCGATGTTCAGCCTCGCCGTCCACGGCAGATCGTTGTTGAAGGCCTTCAGGGCGAAAATGCTGAGCAGCGTGAAAAGCCCGACGACGATCGGGTGCAGCACGTTCATCGCATCGCCGTAATGGCCGATGAATTCGTCCATGCGGCCTTGGGAAAGCTCGACATAGATCGCGCGCGTGTTCGGATCGAGCGACTCGATCTGCCGGCGCATAATCCCTGGCCAGCCGCCCCAAAGCGCCGATACGAGCACCGAAATGCCGAGCACGCCGGCCCAAAGGCGCAGCGCCGGCGTGTAGGTCACTCGATCGCGCGCGGCGTAGGACCGGAAAACGGTGTTGGGGCGGACGAAAAGGTCGCGCAGCGTTTTCAGCGAACGGAAGTTGAAGCCGACGACGTCTTCGACGGCGCTTTGCAACTCACTGTGCTTTTCCGGTTCAGCCATTCAGCCCCTCTCTCGCCAGACCGTAACGGGGTCGATGCGGGAGGCCAAGGCGGCTTGTGCCAGTCGCAGGTGGCCCTCGTCAGGCCTGCTTCCACTTGATGGAGCAGCCGACGGCGGGCTTCTGCTCGGCGCTCGGCCTCCTGCCGGCGAGGACGGCGTCCGCGGCGGCGCGCAGATCGGCGCCGGTCGGGGCGCCACGGTCGGGGCGCGTGTCGTCGAACTGGCCGCGATAGGCTAGCTTTCGGTCCTTATCGAAGAGGAAGAATTCGGGCGTGCAGACCGCGCCGTAAGCCTTCGCCGTCTCCTGCGTCTCGTCGTAGAGGTACGGAAACGTGAAGCGGTGAGCGCGGGCGAATTCGGCCATCTTGTCGGGGCTGTCCTGGGGATAGGCGCGCACGTCGTTGGCGCTGATGGCGACTATGGCGAGGCCTTTGTCTTTGTACTCGCTGGCGAAGGCGGCGAGCGCGTCGGCGATGTGCACGACATAGGGGCAATGGTTGCAGATGAAGGCGACGAGCACCGGCTGGCCCGGCGCTGCGACCTTGCCTAGCTCCCAGACGGCGCCGGAGGGATCGGTGAGCACGAAATCGGGCGCGGGCGAGCCGAGTTCGAGTGTGTTCGATTGCGCCGGCATGGAACTCTCCGTCTGTGTCCTGGATCTAGCGCCGCCGCCGATCGTTTTCCATTCACGCCACCGCTTGGATGGGTCCATCCGCGCGGCCAGCCACAAACTGAGCCACCATGGCGTTGCCGGAATTATCTATGGCGCTCGCGGGGCCGCGCCAGACGATCTTGCCGGCGTGCAGCATGGCGATTTCGTCGGCGATTTTGCGGGCCGAGGCCATGTCGTGGGTAATCGAGACGGCCGCGCAGCCGAGCTCCTTCACCATTTCGACGATGAGGTCGTTGATCGCATCGGCGGTGATAGGGTCGAGACCGGTGGTGGGTTCGTCGAAGAAGAGGATGTCGGGCTTGGCGATGATGGCGCGCGCAAGGCCGGCGCGCTTTTGCATGCCGCCGGAAAGCTCGACGGGCCTGACGTCGGCGAACTCGGGCGCCAAGCGCACCTTCCGCATCGTCTCGATCGCGCGCGCGCGGGCTTCGGCGCGGTTCACTTTGTCGGCGTAGATGAGGCGGAAGGCGATGTTTTCCCAAACGGTGAGGGAATCGAACAGCGCGCCGCCCTGAAACAGCATGCCGAACTTGCGCATCACGCGCTGGCGGATTTCCGGGGGCATGCGCGTCACGTCCGCGCCGTCGACCAGCACTCGGCCGCTGTCGGGCTTCATGAGGCCGAGCGCGCATTTCAACGTCACCGACTTGCCTACACCGGAGCCGCCGATGATCACGAGCGAGTGGCCCTGTGCGACGTCGATGTCGACGCCGTCGAGCACTTGGCGGCCGCGAAGTTTTTTCTTAAGCGCGACGAGGGCGAGCTTGGGAGTCATGCAACCACGTCGATAGGCAGGCATCGCTTCCCCTCCCCTAGAGGGGGAGGGGGCAGGGGGAGGGGTGAGAAGACCACGCTGACAGTTGCGTTCCAGATCATCCGCGTGAACCGCTTGTTCTGCGGTTCAACGAACGCAATCACCCCCACCCCTGCCCCTCCCCCCTCCAGGGGGAGGGGGGAGTTGGCGCCCGATCGCTTGCGGATAATGAACACGCACATCATTCCACGAAGAACGCAGTGATCAGATAATTCACCGCCAGGATCAGCACGATCGCGCCGACGACGGCGTTGGTCGCCGCGCGGCCGACGCCAAGGGCGCCGCCATTGGAGTGGTAGCCCTGATACGAGCCGACGGCGGCGATGATGAAGCCGAACACGGCGGCCTTCACCAGGCCGAGCGTCACATCCTGCGGCTCCATGAAGTCGAACGTGTTGCGCAGGTATGTCGCGCCATTGAAGTCCAGGCTGTTCACCGCGACGAGATAGCCGCCCATCACGCCGATAATGTCCGCGACGATGACGAGGATCGGCAGGCAAAGCGTCGCGGCGAGTACGCGTGGCGCGATGAGGAAACGAAAAGGGTCGGTGGAGAGCGTCGTCATCGCGTCGATCTGCTCGGTGACGCGCATGGTGCCGATCTCGGCGGCGATGCCGGCGCTGACGCGGCCCGCCAGCATCAGGCCGGCCAGCACCGGGCCGAGTTCGCGCGTGATGCCGAGCACGACGATATTCGGCACGAATTGTTCGGCGTTGAAGCGCGCGCCGCCGACATAGATGTTGAGCGCGAGCGCTGCGCCGATGAACACGGCGGTGACGCCGACGACGGGCAGCGAGAAATAGCCGATCTGCGCGCACTGGCGCGCGAATTGGCCCGCGAACACGGGCGGGGAAAAACACGCGGCGATGGCGCGGCCCGCGAACGCGGAGAAGCGTCCGGTTTCCGCCAGGATGGCGAGCACGGCGCGGCCGAGGGCGGCGAGGGGATTCATTCCCCCGCTCCTGGGGGCGGGGGCAGGGGGAGGGGGCGTCGTGCAGCGTGCAACGAACCACCATGAGCCCGGTGGGTCGTGCAAAATGGATCAAAAGCGCGCCCGGTCGTTCGCCCCCCCTCCCTGTCCTCCCCCCGTTGGGGGGAGGGGCGCGCAATCTGCGAACGCATCAGCTTCGCTGCCCCGTTTTCCGCACCGTGCCGGCGAATGTCGTCAGCACTTCATACGGGAGCGTGCCGGCGAGCGCGGCGATCTCCTCGAGCGGCGCGTTGGGGCCGAGAAATTCCACCATCGCGCCGGGCCGCGCTTCATCGCATCCCGTCACATCGAGGATGACCAAGTCCATCGACACCCGCCCCAAGAGCTGGCGCTTGGCGCCCGCGAAGAAGCCATAGCCACGGCCCGAGAGCGCCCGCAAGTAGCCGTCGGCATAGCCCAGCGCGACGGTGGCGGCGCGCATTTTTTTCGCCGCGGTGAAAGTGGCGCCATAGCCGAACGTTTCGCCGGCTTCGACGTCGCGCACCTGCAGGATCGGCGCTTCGATCGTTGCGGTGGCGGCAAGTTGCGGATTGTCGGCGTCGAGGCCGCCGTGGCCGTAAAGGCCGATGCCAGGTCGCACGAGATCGAAATGATAATCGGCTCCGATGAGAATGCCGCCGGTAGAAGCAAGGCTGAGCGGCGCTTTCGGGAAGAGCGTCGCCGCATCGACGAAGCGCTTCAGTTGCACCGCGTTCTTTTCGCTCTTCGCATCGGACGCGCAAGCCAGATGGCTCATGATGAGCGACAGTGTCGTGCCCTTGAGCGCGACCATGGCGGCCGTCAGTTCCTCCGGTCCCAGCCCCAGCCGGTTCATGCCGGTGTCGATGTGCAGCGCCGCGGGCCCGCGCGCATTCCAGTGCTGGATTTGCGCGATCGAATTCAGCACGGGCATGAGCTTGGCGCCGGTTAGCATCTCGGCGTCGTCCGCTGTCACGCCATTGAGCACGAAAATCTGCGGGCCTTCGCCGACAGCTTTGCGCACGGCGAGCGCTTCGGCGCTGGTTGCTGTGAAGAAGACACGCGCGCCGGCTTGCGCGAGGGCTTTTGAAGCGCCCACGGCGCCGAGGCCGTAACCGTCGGCCTTAACGACAGCGGACACCGCAGCCGTCGGCGCCTGTTTCTTGAAGAAGCGCCAGTTCTCGACAATGGCGGCGTGATCGACCCTCAGGCGCGCCAGGCGCGGCCTAGCTGCGGGCGAGGTTGCCGAATCTGGTGTAGCGGCTGTCAAAGAAGAGCTTCACTTTCCCGATCGGGCCGTGGCGCTGTTTGCCGATGATGACTTCGGCCTGGTTGCGCACCTCGTCCAGCTGCCGCATCCACGCGATGTGCTCGTCGGTGCCTTCGCGCGGCTCGGCGCGCTCTAGATAGTAGCTTTCCCGGTACACAAACAAGACGACGTCCGCGTCCTGCTCGATCGACCCGGATTCCCGAAGGTCCGAGAGTTGGGGGCGCTTGTCGTCGCGCGTTTCGACCTGGCGCGAGAGCTGAGAGAGGGCGATCACAGGGACCTTCAGATCCTTGGCCAGCGCCTTGAGGCCTTGGGTGATCTCGCTGACCTCCTGAACGCGCCCGTCGTTCTTGCGCGAGGACGAGGTGACCAGCTGCAGGTAGTCCACCACGATGAGATCGAGGCCGACAGTGCGCTGCAGTCGTCGCGCCCGTGCCTGCAGCTGTGCGATGCCGATGGCGCCGGTCTCGTCGATGTGCAGCGGCAGTTGTTGCAGATTGGCCGCCTCGTCGGCGAGGCGCTCGTATTCCTGCTTGGAGATTTTGCCGCGGCGGATGCGGTCGCTCTCAATGCCAGCCGCGTCGGAGAGAAGGCGCGTGGCCAGCTGTTCGGCGCTCATTTCCAGCGAGAAGAACGCCACCACGCCGCCCTTGTCGGTGGCTGTCTCCAATGCCCCGTCGCGCGCCACTTTGAGGCGCTGGCGAGCGATGTTGAAGGCGATGTTGGTGGCGAGCGCGGTTTTGCCCATCGAGGGGCGGCCGGCGAGGATCACGAGGTCGGATTTGTGCAGCCCGCCCAGCATGCGGTCGAGGTCCTCGAAATGCGTGGCGAGGCCCGAGACGTCCGATTTGCTCTCGTAAGCGGCCGCCGCCATCTCGATCGAGGTGGTGAGCGCGCGTGAAAAGGGCGAGAAGCCGGAGTTGGCCGTGCCGCTTTCGGCGAGCGTGAACAGCGTACGCTCGGCTTCTTCGATGATGTCCTTGGCGTCGTGATCTTCGGGCGGATTTTCCGCGAGATCGGCGATCACGTTGCCGACGCGAATGAGTTCGCGGCGAAGCGCGAGATCGTAAATCAGCGCGGCGTAGGATTGCGCCTGCGCGGAGAGCGGCGCGGCCGCCTCCATCAGCTTCAGCAGATAAACCGCGCCGCCGATTTCCTTGATGCCCCCGTCCTTGGCGAAGCGCTCCTTGAGCGTGACGCCATCTGCGAGCTCGCCCGCGGAGATGAGTTCGGCGCAGGCCTGGAAGATGCGGCCATGCACTGGGTCGTAGAAATGCTTGTCCTGCAGCAGCGGGGTGATGCGGTTGTAGGTCTCATTGTCGAACAGGATCGCGCCCAACAGCGCCTGCTCGGCCTCGAGATTATGCGGCGCCACGCGCGGCTGCGGCGCGGACGGCACGGCCAGGGGCAGGGCGGGCTGGTTCGACATTGGCGGCAATATCGGGCGATTCGACACCGCAACGATTAATGCGTGCGGTCTATGCCCAGGATATTCCGAGTCGCGCGTCCGCATTCACCGTTGACGGCGCGGAACGAATTTTGTTGAGGCGCCGAATCGATCAGTCGAAAATGTCGAACAGATCGAAGCCGCGGCGGCGGCGATGGCCGTGTTGGCCGTGACCGCGCTCCCCGTACTCGCCGCGCTCGCCGTATTCGCCGCGTTCGCCGTACTCGCCCCGCTCGCCATATCCTTGTTGGTATTGCTGTTGCGGGGGACGCTGCTGCGGCTGTGGCGCTTGCTGCGGCGGCATGGCGACTTGTGGCGCTTCGGCGGCGAACGCATCGCGCGCGCTTTGCATCAGCTTTTCCAGTTCGCCGCGATCGAGCCAAACGCCGCGGCACGTCGGGCACATGTCGAACTCCACGCCGTTGCGGTTCAGCGTCTGCATGGACGAATTGTCGTTCGGGCACATGAGCAGGGGCATCAGACTTCTCCTTTGCTGTATTCAAGTAGCGGCGCGCGGCGCGTGCGCCAGAGGGAAAAGAGGATTCCGGCTGCAAGGATGGCGAAGGTGACCCCGAGCGACCACTCCGCCGGGAATTTGCCGAGACCCAGCGCGTCTGCGATGAAGATCTTGCCGCCGATGAAAATGAGCAGCACGGCGAGCGCCTGCTTCAAATAGGCGAACCGGTGCAGCACAGCCGCCAGCGCGAAATAGAGCGCGCGCAGGCCGAGGATGGCGAAGATGTTCGATGTATAAACGATGTATGGATCGGTGGTGATGGCGAAGATCGCCGGCACGGAGTCCACGGCGAAGATGATGTCCGCCACTTCGATCATGATGAGCGCGAGGAAAAGCGGCGTCATCAGCGTTTCAATCTTGCCGGTCTTGCCGTCGATCTGTTTAACGAAAAAGCGCTGCCCGTGCAGCGTGTCCGTCACTTTCAGGCGACCGCGGGCCCAGCGGTAAAACGGGTTCTCCGAGAGCGGCTTTTCCTTGTTCCACACCAGCATTTTGACGCCGGTCAGCACCAGGAACGCAGCGAACACATAGAGGACCCAGCTGAATTGCGTGACGAGCGCGGCGCCGACGCCGATCATGAGCGCGCGCAGGACGATGACGCCCAAAATCCCCCAGAACAGCACCCGATGCTGATATTCGCGCGGGATGGCCAGAAAACTGAAAATAGTGGCATTGACGAACACGTTGTCCATCGCGAGACTCTTCTCGACGATGAAGCCGGTCACGTACTCGACCGCGGCCTCGTTTCCGAGTTGAAGCCAAACGAAGCCGGCAAAGGCCAGGCCGAGCGCGATGTAGAACGCCGAGAGCATCAAGCTCTCGCGCACGCCGATTTCCCTGTTGCCTTTGTGAAGAACGCCAAGATCGAAGGCCAAGAGCAGCCCTACGACCGCCAGAAAGCCCAGCCACATCCAGACAGGCTGGCCCAGGAAGAGGCTTTGCAGCGCTTCCATTGTATCCCTCGCTCCCGAGGGTGGCGCGCAGCAGGCGAACCGGCCGTCCGAACCTGCATCGAGCTCACCCGATGCGGTCCGACATCACGATGCACAGGCATCGCCAGAGGGGCCCGGTCCCGCGCGCCTCAGATGGAGCGCGATGGCGGGACCACAAGGGCCCCCGCCAGATTTTTTCGCACCAGAAGAAAGGGCCCGCGCACCTGATTGATGCGCGGGCCCGATCTGTCGCGAGCGCTACGCCTATTCGGCGCGCGCGCTCGGGTCGTTGGTGATCGAGGCGGCGGCCAATTCCTTGGCGGCGGCCTCCGCCTGGCTGCGTTCCGCTTCGATGGCTGAGGCGATGACGTTCTCGCCGCGCGCCTGACGCTCGGCTTCGTCCTGGCTTCGGGCCACGTTGACCTTGATGCTGGCGTACACTTCAGCGTGCAGCCGCACTCGGACGTCGTAAAGACCGATGGTCTTGATCGGCTTGTCCAGCACGATGGCGCCCCGATCCACCTTGGCGCCGGTCTTCGCAATCTCCTCGGCGATATCGCGCGAAGAGACCGACCCGTAGAGCTGGCCTGCTTCGCCGGCCTGACGGATCAGAACATAAGACTGGCCGTCCACCTTGCCGGAGGCCTTTTCCGCCTGTGCGCGCGCTTCGGCATTGCGCGCTTCGATCTGCGCGCGCTGCGCCTCGAACACTTTGCGGTTTGCATCGGTGGCGCGGAGCGCTTTTTTCTGCGGCAGCAGGTAATTACGCGCAAAACCGTCGCGCACTTTTACCTCATCGCCAATGCCGCCCAGATCGCCCACGCGTTCAAGCAGGATGACTTGCATGGCTTGTCCTCCTCACTGAACCGCGAACGGAAGCAGAGCGAGTTCGCGCGCGAGCTTGATGGCCCGGGCCAGTTCTCGCTGCTTCTTCGCTGAAACGGCGGTGATGCGGGCCGGAACGATCTTGCCCTTCTCGCTGATGTAGCGCTGCAGGAGCTTCACGTCCTTGTAATCGATCTTCGGCGCGCCTTCGCCGGAGAAGGGGCACACCTTGCGCCGGCGTCCGAACGGACGACGCGCGGGAATGTTCGAGATGTTGAACTTGGGAGCGCCTTTCTGGGCCATGTCTTATTCCTCCCCGCCTTCGAAATCGCCGCCCAAGTCGCCGTCCTCCCGGCCTTCGCGTCGCGCGCGCCGGCGCTCCTCGCGATCGCGACGCGCGAGAATGGGCGAGGGCTCTTCGTCGAGCTCTTCGACGCGGATGGTTTTGAACCGCATCACGTCTTCGTTGATCTTCAAGCGCCGCTCGAGCTCGTGCACCGCGGCCGGCGGGCAATCGAGATTCAGAAGCGCGTAATGGCCCTTGCGGTTCTTGCGGATGCGGTAAGTGAGGTTCCGCAGGCCCCAGTACTCGGTTTTGCCGACGTGGCCGCCCAGGTCCTTGATCGTCTTGGTGATGTCCTCGACCAGCGCGTCGACCTGCTGGGGCGAGATTTCGGGACGTGCGATCAGCACGTGCTCGTACAATGCCATCTTGTCCTCTTCCGATGGACCCGCGGCGCCCTGACCGGGGAAGAACCGGCCAAAACGATGGACCCCGGGCGGCGGAACGCCCCCGGGGCCGCAGGTCGCGAAGGCGCGGAAAATACCCATTTCGAGGCTGGAGGCAAGGGGACGGCGCTTATACGCCATTGACCTATGCGCCAATGGCGTATATATGTCGAAACATCGACGAGCGCCTTCACACCGTTGCCGAGACCGAAGGTTTCATCGCCGATTGCCGGGAAGCGGGCGTGCCAGATGACGTGCGCGCCGGCATTGTCGATGCTCTTGCGCGGGATCCATGCAGGGGCGACCTCATCCCAGACTCGGGCGGCGCTCGAAAGGTGAGGATCGCGGCCCCGGGCCGCGGGAAACGGGGCGGCTATCGTCTGATTTCGGCGTATGTCGGCGCGGAAGCGCCTGTCTACCTCCTCGCGCTCTACTTGAAGGGCGACAAGGCCAATTTGAGCAAAGCCGAGATCGGCGATTTGAAAAAGCTTCTCACTGACGTGAAACGCTACTGGAAAGAGAGGCGAAAATGACAGCAAAGCGGAAGCGCCGACCGCTCGGAGAGCGCGTGCTTGCGGCAGCGCGCGAGGCCGTCGCGCATGCGAAGGGCGAGCTCACCAACGTGGTCACCCACGTTCCAGAGGAAGTGGATGTCAAAGCCATTCGCCTTCGGCAGAGGCTCTCGCAGGCCGCATTCGCGCGCCGTTTCGGCTTCTCGCTCGATAGCGTGCAGAATTGGGAGGCTGGCCGCCGCCGCCCAGAGGGCCCTGCGCGCATTTTGTTGACTGTCATTGACCGCGAGCCGGACGCGGTTCGGCGCGCGCTGAAGCGCTCGTCCTGAACGCTCTCGCTTGCCCCTCGGCGCCGCCTACACTAAGCCGCCGCCATGACCATTGCCTTCATTTTTCCGGGCCAGGGCAGCCAGTCGCCGGGCATGGGCAAGTCGCTCCATGATGCGTTCGGCGCGGCGCGCGAAGTGTTTGAGGAAGTCGACGAGGCGCTCGGCGAGAAGCTGTCGCGGCTCATTTTCGAAGGTCCGGCTGACGAACTGACGTTGACGGCGAACGCCCAGCCCGCGCTCATGGCGGTCAGCCTAGCCGCCATGCGCGCCTTGGAGCGCGAATTCGGCGTCAAGGCGGCTAAAGCGGCTTATGTCGCCGGGCATTCGCTTGGTGAATATTCCGCGCTCGCCGCCGCGGGCGCGCTCACCGTCACCGATGGGGCGCGGCTCTTGCGCAAGCGCGGGCAGGCGATGCAAGCGGCCGTGCCGGTCGGCGAAGGCGCGATGGCGGCGCTGATCGGCAAGGTGGATGTCGCGCTCGCGGAGGAGATCGCGAAGGCTGGCTCCGAAGCGGGCGTCGTCGTGGTCGCCAACGACAACAACGTCGGCAACGTAGTGATCTCGGGCGCCAAGGAAGGCGTCGACGCGGCTCTCGCCTACGCCAAGCAGAAGGGGGGGCGGGCCATCCCGCTCAACGTTTCCGCGCCCTTCCACTCGCCCCTGATGCAGCCGGCGGCGGACGCCATGGCGGAAGCACTGGAGAAGGTGACGATGGCGCCATTCACGCCGCCGCTGGTCGCCAACGTCACGGCGCAGCCGGTGCACGAGCCCGCGACGGTGCGCAGGCTGTTGGTGGAGCAGGTGACGGGTCGCGTGCGCTGGCGCGAAAGCATCGAGTGGATGGCGCACGGCGGCGGCGTGGCGCGCTTCGTGGAAGTCGGCGCCGGCAAGCAGCTCTCCGGCATGGTCAAGCGCAATGCGCCGGACGCCGAGGCGATCGCGCTAAACGAGCCGGGCGATCTGGAAGCCTTCGCAAAATCGATTTGAGGGTGTGATGTTCGATCTCAACGGCAAAACCGCGCTGGTCACGGGCGCTTCCGGCGGCATAGGCGGGGCCATCGCCAAGGCGCTAGCGGCGCAGGGCGCGCGCGTGGCGCTTTCCGGCACGCGTGTGGAAGCACTGGAGAAAGTGCGCGCGGAGATGGACGGCGATCATCCCATCACGCCGTGCAATCTTTCCGACAGCGCAGCGGTGGATGCGCTCGTCGGCCAGGCCGAGCAGGCGCTGGGCGGACGCCTCGACATTCTTGTCGCGAACGCCGGCATCACCAAGGACGGTCTCATGCTTCGCATGAAGGACGACGACTGGCAGACCGTGCTGAAGATCAACCTCGAAGGCTATTTCCGTCTCTCGCGCGCAGCGCTGCGCAACATGATGAAGAACCGCTGGGGCCGCATAATCGGCATCACATCAGTGGTCGGCGTCACAGGCAATCCGGGTCAGGCGAACTACGCAGCCTCGAAAGCCGGCATGATCGGTTTCACTAAAGCGCTTGCCGCTGAGGTTGCGAGCCGCAACGTGACCGCGAACTGCATCGCGCCGGGCTTCATCGCCTCGCCGATGACTGACGTATTGAACGAGGCGCAGAAGACGGCGCTCCTGGGCAAAATCCCGGCCGGGCGGCTCGGCACGGGCGCGGACGTGGCTGCGGCCGCTGTCTATCTGGCCAGCGAGGAAGCCGCTTACGTGACCGGCCAGACGCTGCACGTGAATGGCGGGATGGCGATGATCTAGGGCAGAGCCCAGCAGCGGGCGCCAAGCATCCGGGGCCGGCTGGCCCGCCTGTCGCCCAGAAGCGAAAAAAGCTTGCGCCGGGGCCATCCTATGGTCAAAAGGCCGCTCAACGCGGCTCGAACGGGGCCCGCGATAGAATATTCCTGACTGCGAGGCGTTGAATGTCGGACGTGTTCGAGCGCGTAAAAGCGATTGTCATCAAGCATCTCGAGGCGCCCCCGGAAAAGGTGACGGAGAAAGCGTCCTTCATCGACGATTTGGGCGCAGACAGTCTCGACAACGTCGAGCTTGTGATGGCGTTCGAGGAAGAGTTCGGCATCGAGATTCCGGACGACGCCGCCGAGCACATCCAGACTGTCGGCGACGCCGTGAAGTTCATCACGGAGAAACAGGGCTAACGCCCTGAGCGCCCCCATGGCGAGGCGCGTCGTCATCACTGGCATCGGGCTTGTCACCCCGTTGGCCGCGTCCCGCGAAGCCACGTGGGAGCGACTGCTCGCCGGTAAATCCGGCGCCAACAGGATCGAGCACTTCAAGGTCGACGATCTGCCGTGCCGCGTCGGCTGCCTGGTGCCGCGCGCGGACGGCCGCGGCGGCGGCGCGGGCGACGACGCGTCCTTCAATCCCGACAACGTCATGTCGGCGAAAGAGCAGCGCCGTATCGATGACTTCATTCTGTACGGCATCGCCGCCGCCGACGAGGCCGTGGCCGATTCGGGCTGGAAGGCCGAAACGGACGAGGACAAGGAGCGCACAGGCGTTCTTATCGGCTCGGGCATTGGCGGCATCGATTCGATCGAACGCAACGCGCTGCTCCTGGAGCGCGACGGTCCGCGCAAGCTCTCGCCCTTCTTCATTCCACGCGCGCTGATCAATCTCGCATCCGGGCACGTCTCGATCCGCCACGGCTTCAAAGGCCCAAACCATTCCGTCGTCACCGCTTGCGCGACGGGGGCGCATGCTGTCGGGGACGCGGCCCGGCTGATTGCGCATGGCGATGCGGACGTCATGGTGGCGGGCGGCGCCGAAGCCGCGATCTGCCGCTTGGGGTTGGCAGGGTTCTGCGCCCTGCGTGCCGTTTCGTCGGGTTTCAACGAAATGCCGGAGAAAGCTTCGCGACCCTACGACCAGGACCGCGACGGTTTCGTCATGGGCGAAGGCGCCGGCTGCGTCGTGCTGGAAGAATACGAACACGCGAAGGCTCGCGGCGCAAAGATCTATGCCGAAGTGAAAGGCTACGGCCTTTCCGGCGACGCCTACCACATCACGGCGCCCGCCGATGACGGGGACGGCGGCTATCGTGCGATGCGCGCGGCGCTGAAAGATGCGGGCCTTTCGCCCGCGGACATCGATTACGTCAATGCGCACGGCACCTCGACGCCGCTCGGCGATGAGATCGAATTGAAGGCGGTGGAACGCCTGTTCGGCAATGCGAGCGGGAACCTTTCGCTGTCTTCGACGAAATCCGCCATAGGTCATTTGTTAGGCGCAGCGGGGGCGGTTGAAGCGATTTTCTGCGCGCTCGCCATTCGCGACGGCGTAATTCCGCCGACGCTCAATCTCGACAATCCATCGGTCGAGACCGCCATAGATTTGACGCCGCACAAAGCCAAGAAGCGGCCTGTGAGGGCAGCGATGTCGAATTCGTTCGGATTCGGCGGCACGAACGCCGCCGTGGTCCTAACCGCGGTGGACTGATGGGCCGTCTGCTGCTGTGGATCGCGGTGCTTGCGGGCGCCGCGGCGATATTTTTCTTTTTCTTCTTCACGAGCGCAATGGGCCGGCCGGGCCCGAACGCGCAAGGGGAAGCCTTCCTCGTGGAGCGCGGCGCGTCCGGCGCGCAGATCGCAGAAGCGCTCGAGCGCGAAGGGCTCATTACCGACGCTCTCCTGTTTCGCATCGCCAACCGTCTCTATGGCGGAGGTCGGACCCTGCAGGCCGGGGAGTACGAGATTCCGGCGCGGGCGTCGGTCCGCCAGATCGTGGAACTGATGACGAGCGGCGATGCGCTGCAGCACGCCATCACCTTCCACGAAGGCATCACGATCGCCGCGGCGATGAAAATCATCGAGGAGAGCGAAGTTCTCACCGGCGAATTGCCGGAGACGCCGCCGGAGGGATCGATCCTGCCGGAGACCTATCACGTCCAGCGCGGCATGACGCGCGCGGCGCTCCTGCAGCAAATGCGGGAGGCGCGGGATCGCGCGCTTGAGGAAATCTGGGCCGGCCGCCAGGCCAACCTGCCGATTAATTCGCCGGAAGAACTGGTTATCCTGGCCTCGATCGTCGAACGCGAGACGGGCGTGCCGTCGGAGCGGCCGCTGGTCGCCGCGGTGTTCGTCAATCGTCTGCGCGTTCCGATGCGGCTGGAGAGCGATCCGACGATTATCTACGGGGTCTGCCGTCAGTTCCCCGATCGCTGCGTCGACGGACGCCTGGTGAACGCGCAGGGTCAGCGCCGCACCATTCGCGCCAGCGAGATCGCCCTCAATACCGGCTACAACACTTATCGGATAGACCGCCTGCCGCCGACGCCCATCTGCAATCCCGGGCGCGCGGCGCTCGAAGCGACGGCTAACCCTGCGCGGTCGAATGCGCTCTATTTCGTCGCCGATGGCACGGGCGGGCACGTGTTCGCCGCGACGCTGGCCGAGCACAACGCCAATGTCGCCCGTTGGCGCCAGATCGAAGCGCAGCGACTGGCGGAAGAGCGGGCGGAAAACTAGTGCCGAGCGCCCGACAGGCAAGCGTTCACATTTTTCTTCGGCGTCGGATTTAGCTTGGCTCGGCTCGCCTCCAAGGATTAGATGGGCTCTCGTCTCAAGCATCGGGGGAGCGAGATGCAAGGACGCCTCGCCGCGCTCCGCGCAGAGTATGTGCCTGCTGCGCGCCACCTCTACGGCGACATCAAGCGAGCTGTGCAGAGCTGCGCCGCCGCCACGAGCAGGGCCATGAGGAAAGGCGCCGTTGCCGTGCTTGCCCCAGTTGAATCGGCTTTGCTTAGCGCATCGGGTCGGGAGCGCATTCATGCGACGGCGACGTTTGCGTTGATTTTTCTGTTTGCTGTCACCAGCGTTGATTTCTTGATCAATGGAGGCCCGGAGTTCGGGGCGCCAGCGCGCGCTGCACCTTCAACACCCGCGATCCAGGCCGCATCGAGCTCCTCGCCATCGGTCGATCGCGCGGTGACAGAGGAGGCGGCGCCGAGCAGACCCGCTGTGCTCTCGCCGCGTCTGGCGAGCACAGCGGAAGCCAGCGTCGTCCCGGTCAGCCAGAGCTTTGACCCGCTCTCGAGCGAAGCAATGCGCCTCGAGGAGTCCAGCGCGCCGAGCGGCGGGTTGGACGCAACCCTCGTTGACGCCAGCTACGCCGAAGAGTTGATCGCGCCCGCAGCTGATACGGCGTCGCAGCCGCCGGCTCCGCCCGCCGCGCCTGCTGAAGCGCGAAAGCGCACGGCGGAAGCCAGCCTCGAGAAGAACCCTGGAGGCTGAGTTCTCAAGGGGTGAGCACTTGCACCGGCATTGACGCGCTCACAGCGCGTTCTTCAAAGCCGTCCGCGTCGATATATTGGGCCCGCGCAGAGATTGACTGGCCCCAGTCTTCGCGGGTGTAGGCGTAGATGGGGCCTGAGGCGCCCGCGATGACGTTGCCGTTGCGAAGCCACTCGATCCGTATTCTGTTTGACAGGCCGTCCGGATCGGAGAGCGAGGCAATGATGTTGCCCTGTCCGTCCATATTCAAGGTGAGCGTTCCGGGGCCATCGTTGACCGGCGCCACGAGCGCAACCTCGCCCCGGATCGGCGCGCTCGGCTCAGCGGTCGCAGCATCAGCGGGCGCAGGACTTTCCTGGACCACGGCGGCTTCCGGCGCGGGCGCCGCGGCCTGCTGACCGTCCTCGATGAGATCGCGCACGTGAAACGCGGCGAGCGCCGTGACGCCGACGGCGCCTGCCGATGCGATCAGCTGAAACGTAAGCAATGACCAGGCAGCATTGACGAAACGGCGGGAATTCGAGCGGGGCTGTGTCATGGCTTCACCGACGATGCGAGCGCTGTGCGGACGACGCGCAGCAGCGTAAGCGCGAAAGCTGCGCAGGAGAGCGCAAACGCGCCGACGGAGACGTTCTGATAAAGATCCAGGCTTATCGACCCGCCGGGCCCGAGTTGCAGCGTCAGTACGCCGACCAGGCCGATGAGAGCCAGGGAAAGCCAGCCCAGGAGCGCCGACGAGCCAAAATCCTGCAATGCTGGCCCCTGGAATACGCGTTCATCGACGGCCGGCGCGCCGCCTCCGCCGAGCGTACGCGCCGCCGCCTCGAGTTGCGGCCACGGCGGGTCGCTGCGGGCGCCTCGCCAGCGCCTGAAATCCAGGATGTCGACGACGGTGAATGGCAGCGGCGGCTTCACGCCATCGACGCGCACCTGTGCAAGTTTGTTTGCGTCGAGCGCTTCTGTCGCCTCAGCTCGAACCCACAAGGAGTTGCGCGCCGCTTCGGACCAGACAACTACGACGCAGCGGGCGTTGGCCAGTTCGCGCTCGATGACCATGGCAAAGTCATCGCCAGCTTGCAGGCGTTCGTCCCACCAGAGACTGAATCCGGACTGCTCGAGATTGGCGCAAATTGGCTTGACGCGCTCGCGCGTAGCGCGCGCGTAGGAGACGAAAACGTCCGCCATGAGCGGCCCCCGACCTATCCCGATCCTTGTACGCCGGATTGGAGAGAGGCGCTACGAAAAGTCGCGCGCTGTAATGTACGTTATCGGCCTCAGCGGGAGCGCAACCAGCCTGTAATGCTGTAGCGCAGTTGCGGGGCGAACGGCGCGACGCAGCTGACGTAGTGCAGCTCGTTCACGTCGAGCAGATTCAGCGCGTTCCAGGCAGGCGTGTAAGCTTCCGTTAGATGATTGTCGGGGCCGATAAAGCCGAGCAATCCGCCCCATTCCACGCGCCATTTCGGGGTGAGATTGAGCACATAGGCCATCGCGCGTTTCTTGTCCGGGCGACGATCGAAATGCGGGTGCAGGAAATCCCCCGGTCCGTACCGCGTCGCTTGCGCATCGGCGAAATCGATATCCGTCCGGCCGGTGACACGACGAACGAGATCGAGAAAAGCGGGCCCATTCAGAAAACGCGTCAGCGCGACAAGCTCGGGCGCACTGCCTTGGTAGAGCTCGCCCTGCTCGGAGAGCCGGCATGTCGAATAGCGCCCGGCAAAATCGCGCGCAGCGAAATCGTGGAGTTCGGCCTCCAGCCGCGCCCGCTCTTCAGCAGGCAACGACTGAAGCTCGGGCTCTGGCGTATCGGAGAAGTACTGCCCCTGAATCGCCGTCAGCTGCCATGGCGTGTCGGCCACAAGCGTCTTGTGCAGGCGCAGCGCGTCTTCTGTGTTCAGGAACTGCGCAATGTGAATGCGGTGCGCGCGCTGAAACACGCGCGCATAGGCTTCGATGTCGTGGCCCGCCGCGAGCCTGATCGGAGCTGACGTTGTTTGCGCCGCCATAAAGGGGCATAGAGCCGCCGCCCGGTAGAATTGCAAGCGCCGTTCGGCAGCAGGCGGGACCGGATCATTGATCGCGTGACAGGTTTCGACGATGCGGCAAGAATGAGTCATGACCATTTCGGGGATGACCGGCTTTGGGCGCGCCGAGGGCGAGCACGCGGGCCAGCGCTGGATTTGGGAGATCCGAAGCGTCAATGGTCGCGCGCTCGATCTCAAGTTACGCACCCCTGCCGGATTCGATGCGCTTGAGCCGCTGGCGCGGGCGGCGGTGGCGAAGAAGTTCAGACGCGGATCCCTTCAGGCCAGCCTTACCCTCACGCGCGATCCGTCGGCCGCGCCGGCTGTGAGACTCGATACTGTTTTTGTCGAGCGGCTGCTGCAGGCCGGAGAGCCGCTCATCAAGTCCAAGCGCGTGCGCAGGCCATCCTGGGATGGGCTCTTGGCGGTCAGGGGCGTGCTTCTAAGCGAAGATGCCGAGTTCGACGCCGAAGCGCGCGCCGCATTGGAGGCGGCGCTTGCCGCTGGCTTTGAGACGGCGCTCGAACGGCTCGTCGAAGCGCGCCAAAGCGAAGGGCGCGCTCTTGCGGCCCTTTTCACGGAGGCCGCTAATCGTCTCGACTCCCTTATTGGCGCGGCGCGCAGCTCGGCGGCGGCGGCGCCGGGCGCTGCACTGGAGCGCATCCGTCAGCGCCTCGAACAGCTGGCGCCTGAGATCAGGCTCGATCCCGCGCGCCTGGCGCAGGAAGCCGCGCTCGCCGCCATGCGGGCGGACGTGCAGGAAGAGCTGGATCGACTGATGGCGCACGCCGCCGAATTGCGCAGTCTCATAACCAAACCTGAACCGGCGGGCAGGAGACTGGACTTTCTCAGCCAGGAGCTGACGCGGGAGGCCAATACGCTGTGCTCGAAGTCTGCTGACATCGAACTCACGCGCATCGGCCTCGATCTCAAGGCCGTGGTCGATCAGATCAAGGAGCAGGCCGCCAATGTTGAATGAGCACGTCGCGCGTCGCGGCCTGATGTTCGTGTTGTCGAGCCCCTCGGGCGCCGGCAAGTCGACACTGGCGCGCAAGCTGCTGGAAGCGGACGAGAACATGTCGCTGTCCGTTTCTGCGACCACTCGGTTGCCCCGGCCCAGTGAAGTGGATGGGCGCGAGTACAAATTTCTCTCGCGCGAGCAGTTCGAAGAGATGGCGGACCGTGGCGAATTTCTCGAGCACGCCATGGTGTTCGGCAATCATTACGGCACGCCGCGCGCGCCCGTCGAAGCCATGCTGATCCAGGGACGCGACGTGCTGTTCGATGTCGACTGGCAGGGCGCGCGGGCCTTGCGCGCCGCCGAGCCGCAGGACGTGGTCGGCATTTTCATTCTTCCGCCGTCCATGGCGGAGCTGGAGCGGCGTCTGCACGCGCGCGCCGAGGATAGCGAAGACGTCATCAAGCAGCGCATGGCGCGCTCGCTCAATGAGATCAGTCATTGGGAGGAGTACGATTATGTCCTCGTCAACACGCTGCTCGAACAGACTTTAGTGCAGATCAAGCAAATCCTCGCCGCCGAGCGGCTGAAGCGCCACCGTCAGATGTGGCTCCAGCTGCACGTGGAGCGTTTGAAGCAGGGGATATAGGATGCTGCGCCGGGACATTGTAGCCGCTGCGCTCTTGGTCGCCAGTTGTGCGCCGATGTCCACGACGAAGGTTGAGGAGCCAGCCGCTGTGACGCACACCGACAATCACATCAATTACGTCGAATTTTCTGCTCAGGATTTGAACGTCGTGAAGACGTTCTATGGACAGGCCTTTGGCTGGACGTTCCAGGATTGGGGTCCCGACTACGCCGCCTTCTCTGGCGCCGGCGTCGAAGGCGGATTCCGCGGCGGCGAAGCGCCAACGCCCGGCGGCGCTCTGGTGATCCTCTACGCGAGCGATCTGGAAGCGGCCGAGCGCGCCGTGGTGGCCGCAGGCGGCGTGATCACCGAACGCCACGAGTTTCCGGGGGGACGGCGTTTCCACTTCCGCGACCCCGCGGGCAATGTGCTTGGCGTCTGGACCGTGGTTGAAGAAGGCGGCTAGGCGCTATGCCATGAGGATATTTGCGCGCACGGCCGCGATAGCGCTGACGCTGGTCGTTGGATGCGCGAGTCCATTGCCGCCTATCGCTACAGAACGAGAATTCACGCGCTGGGCCGCCGCAGATGAGGCAAGAGGCGCAAGTTTCGCACGTTTCGAGGAAATGCTTCGGCGCGAGGGCGTCGGCGATGTTCTGCCGGCCTACGATCTTTGGATCGTCGACCGTCTCGAAGCGCGCTGCGTTCAGGCCCCCTTCGTTGCGCCGCCAGAGGAGCAGTGGCCAAACATAGTCGCAACGCTTCGTTTCATTCGCGATCATGTCGAGCCTGCCATCGGCGAAGTTCGCGCTGTCTCCGCTTTCCGCGACGAAGCGTTCAATACGTGCATCGGCGGCGCTCCCGGCAGCGCGCATCGGCAATTCATCGCTGTCGACCTTGTGCCGGCAGATCCCCTCGTTACGCGCGCGCGACTGATCGAGATCCTATGCGCGGTTCATACGCGCGAAGGACCGGCCTTCGACGTCGGGCTGGGCATTTATTCCCGGCGCCGCTTTCATATCGACACGCGCGGTTATCGCGGCTGGGGCGCTAATCATCGAGCAACCTCCTTTCCTTGCTCCGCTGAGCCGCCATCTCGACGAGAGGCGCCATGAGTGCTACTTAGTCACACCATGACCGTGAAAACATCGATCTCGCTGACGGATCAGCAGGAAGCGTTCGCTCGCAGGCTCGTGAACGAGGGCCGTTATTCAAGCCTCAGCGCCGTACTGCAGCAAGGCCTCGAAATGCTGCGGGCTGAAACCGAAGCAAAGGATGCGGAGATCGCGGCGCTGCGCGCGCTGCTCGTCGAGCGCGCCAACGGCGAGTTTATTTCGATGGAAGATAGTGATCGCGAGATAGACGCGATGCTCGAGCGCAAGCGGAAGCAATATCTTGGCAAGGCGCGCGATCTATAAGGTCGAACGCTGGGGAGCGGCTGAACGCGATCTGGAGGCGATCTTCGACTTCCTAGTCGAGAGCTATCTCCGCTTCGGCGATCACATTGAACGAGCCCGCACGCAGGGCATCAAGAAAGATTTGCGTGACCTGGGCAAAGCCCCACACCAGGGCACGCGCCACGACAACTGGCTGCCCGGTCTGCGCCATGTCACAAAAGACCGCGTGATTTATTATTTTACAGTCGATGACGAGCAGCAGGTTGTGCGCGTCCTCGCCGTTTTCTTCGGCGGTCAGGATCACCAGCGCCGTATGCTACGCCGCCTCATGAGCCGCGATTAGCGCGCCAAGCGTCGGCAAGACGGCGAAAGCCAGCCTGGTCGATTTCTTCGGCGCGCGCCGTCGCCTCGATGCAAGCGGCGCGCAGCAGTGCTTCTGGGTCGGACACCAGCGTTCTCAAAGCCGAGCGCATCATCTTGCGGCGCTGACCGAACGCGGCGGCGGTGACGCGTTCGAGCGCGTCCAGATCGCAATAGGGATCGGCGCGGTCCTTGAGCGTGACCACGGCGGACGCGATTTTCGGCGGGGGCGTAAAGGCACCGGCGGGAACGGTGAACTCGAGCCGGCTATCACACCTGGCCTGTGCAAGCACCGCCAGGCGTCCGTACGCATCGTCGCCAGGTTTGGCGACAATGCGCTGCGCCACCTCCTTCTGGAACATCAATGTCATGTCCCCACGCCACGCGCCGGCTTTGAGCCATTTCACCAAAAGCGGCGTGCCCACATTGTAGGGCAGGTTGGAGACGATATGGATTGCTGGCGCATGCCGGCGGGACGCTGGCGTTCCATAGGCTAGCGCCTCTTCATCCGCCCTCAGCGCATCTGCGTGCACGATGCGCAAACGCCCGCCGCTCCACCCGACCAGCGGCTCAAGCAGCGGCAGAAAGCGCGCGTCCTTCTCGATGACGACGAGCGGATCGGCGCCGGCGTCCAGCAGCGCACGCGTCAGCCCCCCGGGGCCGGGGCCAACTTCAATGACTGGTTTGCCCGAAAGATCGCCAGCAGTCCTCGCGATGCGGCGCGTCATGTTCATGTCGAGCAGGAAGTGCTGGCCGAGCGCCTTGTTGGCCCAGAGGCCGTGCGCCTCGAGTTCCTCGCGTAGGCTCGGCAGATCGGCGGCGTTCATGCGCGCCCGCGGCGCTCGGCCATCTCCCAGGCGAGCTGCAACGCGGCGCGGAAACTGTCAGCGCGCGCCAAACCTTTTCCGGCGATGTCGAAGCCCGTGCCGTGATCGGGGGACGTGCGCACGATCGGCAAGCCGAGCGTGACATTCACTGCGTTCCAGAAGTGCAGCGTCTTGACCGGGATAAGACCCTGATCGTGAAAAAGCGCAATCACAGCATCATAACCCTCGCGCGCTTCGTCGTGGAACAGCGAGTCGGCCGAGCGGGCGTCGCTTACATTCCAGCCCTCGGCTCGCAGGAGCGTGGCCGCTGGGTTGATGACCTCAATTTCCTCGCGGCCGATATTGCCATGTTCGCCGGCATGAGGATTTAGCCCGCATAGGGCAACGCGGGGTTCGGCGACCCCGAAATCGCGCTTCAGCGCTTCGCCGACGACTTCGCCGACATGCACCAGCCGTTCGCGTGTGAGCTGCCCGGCAACCTCCGCCAGCGGCATGTGAATGGTAGCCAGCGCCACTTTGAGCGAAGGGCCCGCCAGCATCATCACGGGCCCGCGCGCATGCGGCCATGGCTGGTCCTTCGTCAGGTGCGCGATGAACTCAGTGTGGCCGGGAAAGCCGAAATCGGCCGTGTGCAGCACGGCCTTGGCGATCGGCAGCGTCACCAAGCCCGAGGCCGCGCCAGCGACCGCCGCGGCCACGCCCTGCTCAATGGCGCCGATGGTCGCTTCGGCATTGACGGGGTCGGGCGCGCCCGGCGTTTCCTCCATCGCCAGGGGGACGTGAAGCACGTTGAGCGCGTCGCCATCGGCCAGCTTGCCGGCATCGTCGACGACATTGAGGGTGGGCTTTGGCAGCCCCAAGCGGACGCTCGCGCGCTCCAGCGCGTCGGGGTCGCCTACGAAGAAGAAGGGCGGCGTCGCCGTATCTCGTTCGGCCCAGACCCTCGCCGCCAGTTCGAGGCCGATCCCTGCGGGATCGCCCATCGAGACGGCGAGCGGCTTCATGGCGTCAGCGCGTGATGATGGTCGCTTCGCGCCGCAGGTTGCGGAGATACCGCTCGGAGAGCATCGCGAGCTCCTGCTCGCGCAGGCGGCTTTCGATTTCCTGACGGCTCGGGACGGCGCCGCCGCCTGTCTGCCGCGCGCATACCACGATGGTGCTCACCTGCTCCCCATCCACGACGACAGGTGACGCTTGGCCTGCGGCGACTCCGGATATGCGCTCGCGGATCACGGGCGAAAGGTCGGATTCGGTCGTTTGTCCAAGGTCAATGACCAAAGCGCCTTCGATGTTGTCGACGGCGTTGTCGAGCCCGTCGCATCCTTCAATGCGACGCTGCAGGCGCTCTAGCGTGTTCTGCCGGGCGACTGGCGCGGTGATTTGGCGCAAGCTGACGACCGAGGCCGCGCCGGCGGGCGCGCCAGCACGACGATCGCGCATGGCGATGATATAAACGCCAGTCGGCGTGCGTATTGGCAGAGAGACCTGTCCGGGCTGCAGCTGCGCGGCGATAGGCTGCAATTCCGGCGCAAGCTCGGTCGACGCAATCCAGCCAATGTCCCCGCCTGCCGCCGCTGACGGCGCCTGCGAAAACTGGCGCGCGACGAGGGGGAAAGGCGCCCCGCGCTGCATTTCCTGCAGCAGACGCATCGCGCCCTGTTCCATTTCCTCGAACTGCTGCGGCGTCTCGGCGGGCAGGAAGATCTCGGAAATCTGGTATTGCGGGCGCGTCGCGGCGGCAGCGATACGCTGCTGCGTCGCCAGAATTTCCTGCTCCGAAATGCGCAGTCGCGTGCCGTAAAGGCCGCTCATGAGTCGCGACCAAGCGATGTCCGCCTCGATCTGGTTGCGCAGCGTGGATACAGAAATGCCGTCACTGGCCAGTTGACGCGTAATGCCGGCGACATCGGTGTTGTTCTGTTGCGCGATGTCGGCGAGGCGGCGGTCGATCTCTTCGGGCGTTACGACTATTTCGAACTGGTCGCGGGTTTCCTGCAGCTGCAAGCGTTCATCGATCAGATCGCGCAGCGCCTGAGCCTGCGCGCGCTGCATCATTTCCGGTGTCGACTGAATGCCCGCTGAGACGAGCAGCAGCGTGGCGCGCTGGCGCACGTCGAACGTCGAGATCACATGGTCGTTGACGATTGCCGCAACGCCTTCGGCGTACTGCGCCGCGGCCGGCGCGGCACCGGCCAGCGCGGCGGCCATGGCCGCCGCCGCAGTGACATGCTTCCAGTTCATGTTCTCTCCGCCTCAGCTCCCGCCGAACACCCCCAGCGACCGCAGCCCAATCCGGATCTGAAGCCCTTCGTCGGGCCCGATCGTGCCCCGCTGCGTCTCGGTGCGGGTGTAGGCGATCTCGAGGAAGGTGCAATCGTCCTCATAGATAGCCCGGATGTCCTGGCTCAGGTTTATGTCTGAATCTAGGTCGCGGGTCAGGCCAAGCTGCATGCGCCATCCGCGCGCAAGTTCCACACCGACCGACGCTGAAATCTCCTCGCTAGGGTCTGTCGGATCGCTCAACAGACTCTCGTCGATGCCGAAATAGCGCACCGCGCCGCTAATCCGGCCCATCGAGGCGCGCACGCCGAGGTCGATGCGCTGCACATCCAGGTTTTCGTCATCGAGCCGGAAACGCGCCTCGGCGCCGAAAGCGCTGCCGAGATCGGCCTGAAGGCCGGCGACCCAATCGGAACTTTCCCCCGCCAAGTTGTTTTCTGGCGTGAAGCCGACGGCCTGCTCTTCCCGCCAGCGCCGTCCGAAGATCACCGACGCGCTTTCGCCCGTGTGCGCGCGCGCCGTGGCGCGCACGCCCGCGCTCACGCGCCCGCCTGGCTCCCAAAGATCGTAATTGGGCGCCGCATTCGGCCGGAACAGGTTGGAGTCGTCCAGTTCGAAGGCGAGGCTATCCTCGTTGACGATGCGCGGATCCTCGGCGTCCTCACTGCCGTAGGAAGCCATCACCACCGGCTCGACGACGACATCGAACCGCTCGCCCGGCCGCATGAAAGGCCAGCTGATTTCGACGCCGCCCATGCCAAGGCCGCGCCCAAAGGCTTCGTAGTCGTCGGGCGCGGTTTCAACGTTGAACACGTCGCCGCGTATGTGCGCGAGAGGGCTTAGGACAATGCCTGGTCCGAACACGATGTCACGCCGCCAAGTTACGCCCAGTGAGAACCGGCCATCGCTGCCTTCAAACGCGAGTGTGGCGGGGTTATCGTCGCGCAGGAGCACGGCCGTGTTCGCCTGGGCGCGCACTTGGCCGCCCAGTACAGATTCGTTCATCACATATTCGGCCTCGGCGAACGGCAGGATGACCGGCAGCAGGTCGGACGTGTCTGTCTCACGCAGGCCTTGGAAGCTGGCCGTCGTGAGGGACGTGTAGGAGTGGGCGCTCTGGCCGATGGCGAAGAGCTGCGAGATGAGGCGCGTGTCGTGGCCGATATAGGGGCCGCGCCGTTCGCCGGCGCCGTCTATGTCATAGCGGCGCAGATACTCGTCGTCATAGACGCGCTCGACGCCGAAGCCCCATTCCCATTGCTCGCTGATGTCGAAGCGGCCTTCCGCAAACGCGCTGTAGCGGAACAGCTCATCGCCGAACGTGTCGCCGTCGTTGTTGAAGACCTGTTCATTGGTAAAGGTCGTGTCGATCTCGATTTCGCCCGACCAGAAGCGCTTGCGATAGTCGAGGCCGATCAGCGGATTGACGTTGCTGTGCAGACGCAGCGTCGCTGTGAGATCCTGCGACGGCGAGATCGCCCAATAATAGGGCTGCGCGTAGAATGTGCCCAGGCGGCGGTTGCGGCCTATGTTCGGAGTCAGGAAGCCAGACGCCCGTTCGATAGTCGGATCGGGATGGGCCAGATAAGGCAGGTAGAGCACCGGCACGCCGGCGACTTCGATCACCGCGCCGTAGTAGGAGATGGTCCGGCTCTCACGGTCCTGCACGGCGCGCCGCGCGCGCAAGCTCCACGTCGGAGGCCGGTCGTCAGCCTCGCAGATGGGGCAGCTCGTGTAGATGACATTGCGCAGTTCGCTTTCGCCCTCGCCATGGCGCAAGGCGGCGCGGGCCGCCAGAGTGCCGCTGCCTCCAAGCCGCGCTCGCAGTTCACTCGCCGCCCCAACATTCAGGGCTTCGTCGGCGTCGATTGCGTCGGCGTAGGTGACCGACCCGTCCTCAAGCACGATCTCGACATTGCCCTCGGCCCGGATGGCGCCGCCATTCAGGTCGTAGATCAGGCGGTCGGCCCGCATCGTGCGACCCTGATAGCGAACCTGAACATCGCCTTCGGCGGTGATGGTGCCAGCCTGCTCGTCGTCGATCAGGACGTCGGCCTCGAGGAGCACCGCATCAGGACTTTGGACGGCTGGGCCTGGAGCGGGATCCGCCGCAATCTGCGCCATCGCAGCCGGACTGACGCTGACGGCCAAGGCCGCCGCAAGTGCGGCCCAGCCGATCGGCGCACGTTCGGCTCGATCGGACTTCTCCCCCGAACGGCGCATCCGCATCCCTTTGTGCGACTCCCCGCCTTACCTAACCGGCCGGGCCGCGAGGCGTCCAGCGCCGGAAGCCGCTGCGGGGAATCGTTTTCCGGCCCTGTGGCAGCTCAGCCGTCCTCCAGGAACGCAACCATGGCGAGGGCGATAAAGAGCCCAGCCATCGGGGCGCTCCAGGCCGCCACTGCGGCCGGCACGGTCTGCGTCATGGCGAAGGCGCCAGCGAGCTGGCTGTAGAAAAACAGGAAGAGCCCGATGCCGACGCCGGCCGCGCCCCACCGCGCTAGATTGCCTAGTCGCTGCAGTTGGAGTGAGAAGGCAGCCCCAAGCCCGGCCATGGCGGCCAGAAGCAGCGGATAGGCCAGCAGGCTTTGCCATTTCAGTTCGTACCGGGTGGGCGCAAACCCGGCTTCACGCGCCTCTCGGATGAAGCCCGGCAGCTCCCAGAACGACAGCGACGCTGGCGTGATAAACCTGTCGATCATTTCGGTTTCGTCGAGCGTGGTCGGGATGGCGAGGTGGGTCTCCCGCACTGGCCGGCCTCCAGGGGTCGCTTCCACCAGGTTGGTCAGCTGCCAGAAACCCGGGCGCAGCTCAGCCGTCTCCGCCCGGATGCGCCGCACGAAACGCAGTGCGCTTTGCTGCTGCTCGAAGAACATGAAGGTGGCGTTGCGCAGCGTTGCGCCGCTGGAGTCCACCTCGTCGGCATGGATTACGATCTGCCCGTCTTCATCGCCTTGCCGAATCCAAACGCCTGACTCGCCGTTGGATTGCGACGCCGGCGCCAGCGCATCCTGTTTCTCGGCCTCGAAGATGCGGAAGAGCTGGGCGCCGAGCGGATTGAGCGCCGTGATCGTCACGACGCCAAGCACGATGCCGGCGAAGGCCGAGGGGGTGAGGAACCGCCACGCCGAAACGCCAGCGGCCCGCATCGCCACGAGTTCACTGGAGCGGTTGAGTCCAATGACGGCCATCATCACGCCCGCCAGCACGACAAACGGCAACGTCTGTTCAACCAGCATGGGCGTCTTCAGAAGCGTTAGTCGCAACGCCTCCAGCAGCGAAAGATCTGTGCGCGTGCCGACGGTCCGCATCTGTTCGACGAGATCGATGGTTAGAATTGAAGCGAGCACGGCGATGAGGGCAATCGCGATGCCTGTAAGCACGCGGGCGAGCACGTATCGGCCCAGGCGGGAGAAGAGAAAGCTCATCGCCTCACGCCTTAGCCAGTACTGACGGGCCCTCGGCCAAGCGCTTTCGCCGAGAGCGTCGGCCGCCCATCGCCACGGCCGCAAACACCATGACGACCAGCGGCAGCGCATATTGCACCGGGTTGAGCGCAGGATCCTCAACCGCGGCTGCTTGCACGGCGAGCGCACTCAGTCGGATCAGCAACGCAGCGATCGAGGCAAAAAGGATGCGCCGTCCATAACCCCGGCGGCTGAACTCACCAACAAGCACCCCTGCAAGCGCCACCATCGCCAGCGCCAGGTTGAGCAGCGGCGCCGACAGGCGCGCGTGCCCTTCGGCAAGAAATTGCTCGGCATTGTGCTGGTCATAGTGCGCGGTGAGATCGGGAAAGAAGAGCTGGTAAAGCGTACGGTCCGAAGCTTTCAGGAAGAACAGCTCCGGCTCCTGAAAATCTTCGCCCAGCTGCAGCACGTAGCGGTCGAAATCGAGCACATCGACCGTGCCGTCCTCGGTCTGCCTTTGCACCTGTCCATCGCGCATCACGATGGACGGACGACCGTCGATGGTGACGATAGCGCCCGCCCGCGCCGTATATGTGATGGGATATTCCGGGCGCGCGTCGTTGATGAGAAGATCGCGCAACTCGCCCCCGCCGCCCCGTTCGCGCGCATAGAGCGTGAGGTCCTCGGTGGGAAATGTGAAGGACCCTTCCTCGATCAAGCTCGAGGCGATGTCGGTGCGCAGCGCGTAGAACACTTCACGCCGCTCTTCGAAGGCAGCCGGCTGGATAATCACGTTGATCGCAAGGTGCACGAGGGCCGCGAGCGTCGCCAATTGCATGATCGGCCGAGCGATGCGCTGGCGCGATATGCCCGCGCTGTAGAGTACGGCGACTTCGCTCTCGCTTTGCATCCGGTTCAGCGCGTAGATCACGGCGATGAACACCGCCATCGGGAGGATGAGGGATATGAGCTGCGGCAGGGCCAGGATCGTCACCCACGCGAAGGCAAATCCGGCGCGGCGGTTGGTTATGATGATGTCGAGCTGGTTAAGGCCCTGAGTCAGGATGGCGATCGCCGCTAGGGCGCCCAAAATCGCCAGCAGCGGGCCGAGCGCCTGCCTGAAGACGTAAGCTGAAACGGTGTTCATCGCGCTCCTGTGCGGAAACGGGCGGTTCCCGTCGGCGCCGCTCCTAACCCCGACGCGTCCGGCTTTTCAATTCGGGCGGCCATGGCTACCACTCTCGCCATCTAGGTTGAAGCGGCCGGCTGCCGGCTGCGGATTTCTCCGGGAGAGTGCATGGACATCCGGTTTGTGACCGCCGGAGGCGGCGACGTTGTGGCGGTGATGGCGAGCGAAGGCGGCGAATTACTGGACGCCGGCAAGGCGCTCGATTCGGCTGCGAATGGAAGGCTGAGCAAGGCCGTGAAGGCCACGCGCTTCACTGGCGCAGCCGGGCAGATCGTCGATGTGCTTGGCCCGGAGGGTATCGATTTCATGCGCGTGCTGGTGATCGGCGTCGGCAAGCCCGACGCGGCGGACAGCATGGCGGTGGAGCGCTGGGCCGGGCATGCCGTGCGGCGCGTGCTGACGTCCGGAGCCGAAAGACTTGTCCTGCAGCCGGACGCTCTGCCGGCCGTAACCAAAGCCGAAGCCGGCGCGCATGCGGCGATGGGAGCGCGGCTCGCATCGTACCGCTTCGATGCTTATCGCACCAAGCTGAAGCCCGACCAGCAGCCGACGCTGACCTCCGTGGACATCATGATCGAAGCGCCCGCTGCCGCGCGGGCGCGCGCAGAGAAGGATGCGGCCGTCGTCGAGGGCGTATTCTTCGCGCGCGATCTCGTGAGCGAGCCGCCGAACGTGCTGTACCCCGAGAGTTTCGCCGAACGGCTCCGCGATCTCGAAACGCTTGGCGTCGAAGTTGAAGTGCTCGGTCCTGAGACGATGGAAAAGTTGGGCATGGGCGCTCTGCTCGGCGTGGCCCAGGGCAGTGCGCGCCCGGCGAGGCTAGTGGCTATGTGCTGGCGTGGCGCCAGCTCGAAAAAGGCCAAGCCCGTGGCGCTCGTGGGCAAGGGCGTCACGTTCGACACCGGCGGCATTTCGTTGAAGCCCGGCGCGGGCATGGACGAGATGAAGGGGGACATGGGAGGCGCCGCCGCCGTCGCCGGCGCGATCAAAGCCGTCGCGCAACGCAAGGCCAAGGCGAACGTGGTCGGGGTGGTTGCGCTTGTGGAGAATATGCCCGGCGCCAACGCGCAGCGGCCGGGCGATATTGTCCACACGATGTCGGGCCAGACCATAGAAGTGCTGAACACTGACGCCGAGGGCCGGCTCATTCTCGCCGACGCAGTCTGGTACGCCCAGGACAAGTTCGATCCAGTCGCCGTGATCGACCTCGCCACGCTCACGGGCGCCGTCATCGTCGCGCTCGGCCATGAGATGGCGGGGATGTATTCAAACGACGAGGACTTGGCCGCCGCGATTACGATGGCCGCTCAGGCTGAAGGCGAGCCGGTCTGGCGCATGCCGCTCAGCCCCGGCTATGACAAACTGATCGACAGCCCCAACGCCGACATGAAGAATATCGCCGGCAAGCCGATGGCCGGATCGATTGTCGGCGCGCAGTTCATCAAGCGCTTCGTCAAAGACGGCGTGCCCTGGGCCCACATCGACATCGCCGGCACCGCCTGGAAGCCGGGCCCTTACGAAGACCCGCTCTCGCCGGCATGGGCCACAGGGTATGGCGTGCGGCTGCTCAACCGGCTGATCGCCAACCGGTATGAAGAGTAAGTATCGGAATCCCGGTGGCGATGGCTGGGCTTTAGCTGCGCTGATCGCTGGCGTCCCGATTCTACTGTTGGGGCTTTTGGCTCGGCTCGAACGCAGTCATGATGAGTTCGAGCCCACACCCGGAAATGTACTTCGGCCTCGATGTCATGGCGTGGATCGGGACAGTTGCTTGCGCACTGGTGGGCGCGCCGCGGGTCTTCGTCGGCGCGAGACACTTCACTCGTGACGTCCCGTCGCCATGCCTGAACTCTGGTTCTATCATCTTGAGCGCAGCGAACCTGAGCGCGCGTTGCCGCCGCTTTTGGAGAAGTGTCTGCAGCGCGGTTGGCGGGCGATCGTGCGCGGGGGATCTGAGGAGCGGCTGGATGCGCTGGACGCCGCGCTCTGGACCTATCGCGACGAAAGCTTCCTGCCGCATGGGCGCGACAAGCCGGACCGCCAGCCGGTGCTGCTGACCTCGCAAGGCGGCAACCCCAATGGCGCGCAGGTGTTGTTCCTGATCGACGGCGCAGAGCCCGGCGATCTGTCCCCTTTCGAGCGGGCCTGCCTCATGTTCGACGGACGCGACGAGGCCGCCTTGAATTCGGCTCGGGCGCGCTGGAAAGAAGCCAAAGAGAGGGGCATCATCGCCTCGTATTGGCGCGAGAGCGCTACGGGAAAATGGGAGAAGCAGGCATGATCCGCGCTGGTTTCTTTGCTCTCACGCTGCTGGCAACTGCATGCGCGCCGCCCGCCGAGGAAAAAGCCGATGGGCCGGTGGAAGAGCCCGTCGCCGCCGGCCCGCAGACGCGCGAAGAAGCAACCCGTCAGGACACCTGCGGCGCGGCCGCATATCGCAGCATGATCGGCACGTCGATCGCCACCGCTTCCTTCCCCGCGACGCCCAACATCCGCGTCATCATGCCCGACAGCGTCGTCACGGAGGATTTCCGGCCCGAACGCCTCAATGTGATTGTCGACGCGAGCGGCAACATTACCGCGCTGGAGTGCTACTGATGCGCGCGAAGTTCGGGCTTGCTGCGCTCGCGCTCGGCGTCGCGGGAGCCTGCGCCGAGCCGCCGCAGACTTATCGCGATCTCGAACAGCTCGGACAGGATTATCAGCGCCCGCCGCGCGACGCCGATGAGGCGACGCGCGCCGATACGTGCGGGGCGTCCCGCTTCCGCAACCTGATCGGCGAAGAGATCGCAGGCATCGATCCGGAAACGCTGCCGGCCCGCTCGCGCGTCATCACGCCAGACATGATGATCACGCAGGACTTCTCGCCGACGCGGCTCAATATCATTGTCGGTGCGGATGGGCGGATCGGATCGCTGAGGTGTTTCTGATGCTACGCTGTACTCTGATGGCCACTCTCTGATGGCCACTGCCGCATTCGCCGCCTGCGCCGGCGCGTTCGCTGAAGAACAGGACCGTTCGGTCCAAGAGGCGCTCAGTGAGACCGAACGCGCTGAAATCCCCCGTGACCGTTTCGTCCGCTCAGGCGACGAATGCGGCGCGAGCCGTTATGCTCACCTCCTGGGCGAGCGCTACGCCGAACTGCGCCAGGCCTTGCTGCGCAGCGACGCGAACGTGGTGGATCGTACCCGCGCCATGACATTGGAATACAGGCCTGGCCAGCTCAACCTGGTGCTGGATGGCGCGGGCCGGGTCATCGCGGTCGGTTGTTTCTGACGCACTTGGCGCGCTGGTAGCCGCCAGTTATAGACCCGCTCCAAGAAGGAGCTGGGATTTCCATGGCCGTCGAACGCACGCTCTCGATCATCAAGCCGGACGCAACCAAACGCAATCTGACCGGCGCTATCAACGCCGTGATTGAGGAGGCTGGCCTGCGAATCGTGGCGCAAAAGCGCATTTGGCTTTCGGAAGGCCAGGCAGAAGGCTTTTACGCCGTGCATCGCGAGCGCCCGTTCTTCCGCGACCTGGTGAACTTCATGATCTCCGGCCCAGTCGTGGTGCAAGTTCTCGAAGGGGAGAACGCGGTGGCCAAGTATCGCGATGTGATGGGGGCGACCAACCCTGCCAACGCGGCGGAAGGCACAATCCGCAAGCGGTTCGCGGAATCGATCGAGGCAAACTCGGTGCACGGCTCGGATTCGCTGGAAAACGCCGAGCGCGAGATATCGTTCTTCTTTAACGATCAGGAAATCGTCGGCTAGGGCCCGTGGCGCGTAGGAAATGGCGAATTGCGAACCTGCCAGTCGCATTCCCTGTTCGCCACTCGCTATTCGATCACTTCTTGCCGCCGCCTTTGTCGCCCTTGAAGTCAGGTTTGGGTTTCACGGGCTCGGAGCCTTTGCCGCCTGCCTGCTTCTTGTCGCCAGTGAAACCGCCGCCTTTTTGAGGCTGCTTGCCGCCGCCCATGTCTTTGTCGCCCATAATGGCCTCCTTGCGAGATGGGGACGCTACGCCTGCGCCGACTAAGGCGCCACTCATTTTCGCGCGATAATTTCCAGCACCAGCGGCGTCACCATGAGGGTGCCCGGCTGTTGTGAGATGCGTGCGAACTCCTCGCGCATGTCTTTGGCCAACTGGGGCGTGATGCGATTCAACTCGAGGAGGCGGTCGATGTGGATGTCAAAAAAACCGATTGGCCAACGCCAGATGTTGTCGTCCTTGGAGACGACATCGACGTAAGGCCGGAAGCTTTCCAGCTTCGCGCCCATCTCGGTGAGCCAGGCCGGCAGATCGCGGGCGATGTCGGGTTCGCCTCCGGAGGCGCGCCAGTTGGCGACCACCTCGTCCACGAAGCGCTCGAAGTTTGGCGCCCGCGGAGAGAGCCGCCACGTCTCGTAATGGATATATTCGTGGATCACGAGCGCCGCGCCTGGCTTCAGCGCGTCGAGCAGTTTCTTCAGCGCCTCTTTCGGATGCGGCAGGAAGGCCAGCACCCAGCGCACCCAGGCGGCGTCCGCCTCGCGCACGGGCAGGGCGTCCACTTCGAAATCGACTTCGAACGCCTTCACTTGCGAGAAGCCGCGCGCCCTGGCTTGCGCTTCCAGCGTATCGAGGAAACGGCGCGAGCGTTCCAGCGCATAGACCGCGCCGGTGGGCCCTACGATCTCGGCAAGGTCCATGGTGGCGAAGCCAGGCCCGGCGCCGAAATCAATTACCTTCGCCCCATCGCCGATCTTGGCGCGCGCCCAGGCGTCCAGCGCGCGAGGGCGCCAGACGCGATGTTGGAAGCCCAGCCGGTAGATTTCGTCGTCGTGCGTGCCGAGCACGTAGTCGCGGTCTTCAGCCATGGGTTCGCTCCTGGCGCCCATATAGGTGCGCAAGGGGGATGCGTCTCGCCAGATTCGGACTACATTCGCGCGACCAACGACGTGGAGCGAAGCATGGGCGAGTACTCACGGGCCTATTCGGAACAAGCGTTCAAGGCCAAACTCGGTTCGCTCGGCGCGCTGCAGAATTTGATCGATGCCGCCAAACGTGTTCACGCCTTGATGCGCGATCCCGCGACGCCGGTGTGGGTGAAGGGCCTGTGCCTTGCTGCGCTTGGCTATCTCGTTCTGCCGACCGACGCCGTGACAGACTTCATCCCGGTGCTTGGCCATGGCGACGATCTCGCCATGCTGACGGCGGCCCTGACGGCCATAGCTTCGCGTTGGCGAGAGGATCGGACCGCGGTCGTCGCTGAAGACTGAAGCTTGCCGGAGCGGAGTGGGCACGCATAATGGCGCCAGGAGGCGACGATGCTGGTGCGGTTCTGGGGCACGCGCGGATCGATCGCCACGCCTGGCCCGGCCACGCTGCGCTACGGCGGCAACACCTCCTGCGTTGAAGTCAGATCTGAAGCCGGCGATGTGATACTGGTCGACGCCGGCACAGGCGCGCACGCGCTGGGGCGAGCGCTGGTGGAGCAAAACCGCGCTAGCCGCGGCCACATTCTCATCTCGCACACCCACTGGGACCATATCCAGGGCCTGCCGTTCTTTGCGCCGCTGTTCGAGTCCAACGCGGAATGGCACATCTACGGACCGCGCGCGCTTAGCCAGTCGCTGCGGGATATTCTCGCCGGGCAGATGGACTATTCCTATTTCCCCGTGGCGCTCAACGCGTTCGCGGCAAATGTGCAATTCCATGAAGTGGTCGAGGGGGCGTTCCAGATCGGCGAAGTGCGGGTCGCGACGCAATACCTCAATCACCCCGCGCTCACCGTGGGGTATCGGCTGGAGGCGGACGGCGCCAGCGTCGTCTACGCCTCCGATCATGAACCGCACAGCCCCCAAGCTGGCGAAGGCCGCGCCGAGGAGGCGCAGACCGGCGATCTCGCGCATATCGAATTCCTGCGCGACGCCGATCTTGTCATTCACGACGCGCAATACACGGCGGCGGAGTATGCAGAGAAGCTGGGTTGGGGTCACAGCACGATCGAGTACGCCATTGACGTTTGCGCCGCCGCCAATGTGCGCCAACTCGCGCTCTATCACCACGATCCGGCGCGTGCAGATCAGGAGGTGGACGAACTGATCGATGCAGGACGCAGGCGCGCAAGACAGATCGGCTCGGATTTGGTTGTGATCGGCGCGGCTGAAGGCTCGGCGATCGAGCTGCGCGGCGCGGCGAATGCGAACAGGCTAGGGGCTTTCGTGCCGTCAAGCCTGGTGCGGCCGCGCTCGAACGTCTCCGAAGAGCCGGTGCTGATGGCGGCGGTGCCGGAAGCGGATCGTGCGGTGTTGAGCGCAGCCGCCAAGGCGGACGGCATCTCCAACGTTTCGGCCGTCGCGGCTGAAGACCTGGGGCGGGCGGTGGAAGACAAGCGCCCCTCCTTGATCGTGCTGGGCGATGCTGACGGCGTCGATCCAGTCGCCGTGTGCGCCGAGCTGCGCGTCATAGAGGAGAGCCGCGAAACGCCCATCATCGTTGTTACCGATCAGACGCGCGTGCCGGCCGACAAGGGCGAAGCCGCTGGGGTGACGGATTGGCTGACGCGCCCGTTCAGCGAACAATATGTGCGCTCGCGCCTGCGCGCCTGGGTGATGCGCGCCATGCTGCGTTGGCGCAAAGCGCCTTTGCCGGAGAACGAGGAGGCCCGTCAGGCCGCGGTGGAGCGGCTCGGACTGCTGGACACGCCCGCAGAAGAACGCTTCGATCGCCACGCGCGCATTGCGGCCGCGGCTCTCGATGCGCCGATCGCGCTTGTGACGCTGATCGACCGGGACCGGCAATGGTACAAGTCTCACTACGGTTTCGAGTTCAGCGAGACGGCGCGCGATGTCGGGTTCTGCTCGCACGCCATCCTGCAGAGCGAGCCGTTGGTGGTGAACGATGCGCGCGCCGACGACCGCTTTGCCGACAATCCCGTTGTCGTGGGCGAACCGCATGTGCGTTTCTACGCCGGCGTGCCGCTCCATGCGTCCGACGGCGCCCGCGTGGGCGCTTTCTGCATCGTCGATCATAAGCCGCGTCGGCTGACGCCGGCGCAACTCAGGATGCTGCAGGACATCGCGCGCCTGGTGGAGGAAGAACTGGAGCCGCGCGCGGCGGCGAGGGCGGGCTGAAGCGCCGCGAGATGGGGCACACAGGACAGCCGGCTTCCAGCCGGCAACCATCAGGTCGTCTTACATCGCGCTAAGGCGTTCGGCCAAGCAAGCCGGCAAGATGCCGGCGGTCCTAGCGGCCAGTCCCCATGCTGCGCGCGAATTGCGCCAGTACGCGCGGATAAAGCTCGTGTTCGAGCGCCAGCACGCGCTCAGCCAACGTCTCCGGTGTGTCGTCGGGGAGGATTGGCATCTTCGCTTGGCCGAGAATCTCGCCGCTGTCCACTTCTTCGACCACGAGATGCACCGTGCAGCCATGCTCGGCCTCGCCCGCTTCCAGCGCGCGTGCGTGCGTGTTGACGCCCGGATATTTCGGCAGCAGCGAGGGATGGATGTTGACGAGCCGGCCGCGCCAGGCATTGACGAAATAGGGCGTCAGGACGCGCATGAAGCCGGCGAGGGCCACGATGTCGATGTTGCGCTCGACGAGCAGTGCGTCGAGGTCGCGCTCGAACGCTTCACGGTTTTTGCCGTAGGAACGGTGATCAAGCGTGATGGCCTCGACACCGGCGGCGCGGGCGCGCTCCAGTCCTCCTGCTTCAGGGACGTTGGAAACGACAAGCCGGATGTCGTACGCGTCCTGCTTGGCGTCGAGCAGCGCCTGCAGGTTAGTTCCGCGCCCAGAAATGAGAACGGCGACGCGTTTTCTCGTCATGATGCGGCATCGTTCCCCCGCCCCTCGGGGCGGGGGTAGGGGGAGGGGGCGTGAAGGAGGAGAACCGCGTATCGTTCGCCGAAGACGGCGGCGCCAAGATCAAGCGTTGTCGTCGATCGTTCGCCCCCCCTCCCTTCCCTCCCCCTAAGGGGGGAGGGGGCGCTCATAGCCGCCAGCGTCATGCGCTCTTCAACACGCCGATCTGGAAAGCGTTTTCACCGCCGGCCGTCAGCATTGCCAGCACGTCTTGCACACGCGCCGTCTCGACAATCAACACCATCCCGACGCCGAGATTGAAGGTGCGTCGCATGTCCTCTTCCGGCACGCCCCCCTCGCTTTGCAGCCATTCGAACACGGCGGGGCGCCGCCACGCCGTCCAGTCGAAATTCGCCTGCAAACGATCGGGCAAAGCCCGCGGCGTGTTTTCCACCAATCCGCCGCCGGTTATGTGCGCGGCGCCCTTCGCAAGCTTTGCCTCGAACACAGGCTTCAGAGTGCGTGCATAGATGCGCGTGGGGGTCAGGAGCGCTTCGGCCAAGCTCACGCCTTGCGCAAACGGTGCGGGCGCGTCCCACTGCAGCCCGGTGCGCTCGACAATCTTGCGCACCAGAGAATAGCCGTTCGAGTGCGGGCCGCTCGACGCGATGCCGACGATCGCATCGCCGGCCTTCATCTCATCGACGCGCGGCAGCAGCGCGCCGCGTTCGGCGGCGCCTATGGCGAAGCCGGCGAGGTCGTAGTCCCCGCGCCCATACATGCCCGGCATTTCCGCGGTTTCCCCGCCCGCGAGCGCGCAACCCGCCTGGCGGCAGCCCTCGGCGATGCCCTGCACCACGAGCGCCGCTTCGTCGGCGTTCAGCTTTCCCGTAGCGTAGTAGTCCAGGAACATCAGCGGCTCGGCGCCTTGGGCGCTCAGATCGTTGACGCACATGGCGACGAGATCGATGCCCACCGTCTCGTGCCGGCCGCTTTCGATGGCGATCTTGAGCTTGGTTCCGACCCCGTCCGTGGTGGCGAGAAAAATCGGATCGCTAAAGCCGGCGGCCTTGGGATCGAAGGCTGCGGCAAAGCCCCCCAGCGCCGCCTCAGCGCCGGGCCGGGCTGTGGATTTCGCCGCCGGCTTGATCAGCTCGACCAGCCGTTCGCCTTCGTCGATATCGACGCCGGCTTGGGCGTAAGTCAGTCCGTTGGCGCCTTTGGGTTGGGTCACGCGGTCAGGGTCCAGATGCCGCCGCATTGATAGGCGATTCCGCGCCCGCTAGGGTCCACCGCTCCCAGCCAAACGTGAGGTATTCTAATGAAAGCCACGCCCATGGCCGCCTTCGCCGCGTTTTTCCTGGCGGCCTTGTGCGCGTTTGGCCCCGGGCCGGCAAGCGCCCAGAGCGCAAACGTCTATGCGGTTTCGGGCGTCTATGTTGACGAGACCGCCGCGGACGCAGCGACCGCACAGCAGGCGGCGTTCGCCGCCGCGCAGCGCCTCGGTTATGAGCGTCTGGTGCGGCGCCTGACCGTACCGCAGGAGCTGGCGGCGCGCGGCGGGGCCGTCCCAGCGCTGGACTCGGCGGCCATCGAGCGCCTGGTGCTGAGCGTCGATGTGGAAGATCAACGCCGCTCGGCCACCCGCTATATCGGCCGACTCACGGTTCGGTTCGATCCGGGCGCGGTGCGGGCGCTGCTGCGGCAGAACAATCTCACTATCGTCGAGACACGCACGGCCCCCACCCTGGTCGTGCCGACGGCCGCTGCGGACCTTTCGCCCGAGACCGCTGCTTTATGGCGGGCTGTGTGGGCGGAGGGCGGGTTCGGCGATGAGTTGGCGCCGCTCTCGATCGCGCCTGAGAACGTCCAGGGGCCGCCGGCCTGGGATGCGGCTGCGGCCGCGGCACAATCGGCCGGCGCCTCCTCAGCGCTTTATGCGGCGCTGCGCGTACAGGGTTCGACCGCCACGGCCACCCTTGTCGAGGTGAGCGCCAACGCGCGGCGGGACCGCGGCGAAGTGGTGGCGCGCATCAATGGCGGCGATGACGCAGCGCTGCGCGCGGCGCTTTCTTCGCTAGCGGGGCAAGCCAGCGCGCGCATTCAGGACGAATGGAAGGCGCGCGTCGCCGCCGGCGCCGGCCAGCGCGCGCGCGTGTCCGCTTCGGCGCTGTATCAGGATCAGCGGCAGTGGGAGCGGATTAAAGATGGGCTCGAGGGCGCCGCACAAACGCTGATCTCGGAAATCCGCATCGAAGCGGTGGGCCGGGAGGGAGCCCTTGTGTCTTTCTCGTTCGTTGGCGACCGTAGCCAGCTTGTCGCCGAACTCGGCCGGCGCGGCGTGACCCTGGAAGAGACCGCGCAAGGCCCGGTGCTGCGGGTGTCGCGCTAGGGCGATGCAGCAACAGCGTCTGTTCGAGTTTCGCATGGGTGAGCGCTCACCCGAGACGCTCGTCGTCACGGAAGCGAACCGGGACGCTGCGCGACTGCTGACGGAATGGCGCGCGTGGCCCAACAGCGCGCTTGCGCTGACGGGCCCCAAGGGCGCCGGCAAGACCCATCTCGCTCTGGCCTGGGCGCTGGAAACAGGCGCGCGCCAGGTTTCGTCGACTGCGACGCCCGACGATGCCGCGGCGATATTCCGGGAAGCCGACGGGCGGCTTTTCGTCGACGATATCGAGGAAGGCCGAGACGAGGCCATGTTGTGGCGGGTTCTCGATCTGGCGCGGACGCAGGGCGGCGCGGTTCTGCTTGTGGCCGAGACGGCCCCTGCTGCTTGGCCGGTCAGCATCCCCGACCTGCGCTCGCGCCTTAACGCCTTGGCGGTGGCGCGCCTGGGCGAGCCCGACGAGGCGCTGATGGAGGTGGTTTTGCGCCGGATTTGTCGCGAACAATTCATTCAATTGAGCGATGATGCGGCCCAGTATCTCGCCCGCAGGCTTCCTCGGACCTTCGCCGCCGCGCATCGTTTGGCCGCTGCGCTCGACGCGGGCCTTACCCGCGGCGCAAAGCCGGTGGGCCGCAGAGCGGCGGAAAAAGCGCTGGAGAAGGCGCAGGCGAGTTGGGTGTTGGGAGACGGTTAAGCAATGGCGAAGACGCGCAAGAACAAGCGCGAGCCGGCGGAGAAGCCGCCGCTGATGAAGAGCCCGCAACGCTTCATCAACCGTGAGCTGTCTTGGCTCGCGTTCAATTCGCGCGTGCTTGAGGAGGCCGAAAACCCCAACCATCCGCTCCTGGAGCGGCTGCGCTTTCTTTCAATCTCGGCGACCAATCTCGACGAGTTCTACATGGTCCGCGTGGCCGGTCTGCATGAGCAGGTGAAGGCTGGCGTCTCGATCCTGAGCCAGGACGGGCTCACGCCCGCCGAGCAGCTGATCCGCGTCCATGCCGCCGCAGCCGAGCTGATTGCTCGTCAACAGGAGCGCTGGGGGAAACTGCGCGCCGAGTTGCGCCAGACAGGCATCGTGGTTGTCGATCCCGATGAACTGGACAAATCCGAGCGCGCTTGGCTCAAGCTTGTCTTCATGGAGCGTGTGTTTCCGCTCCTGACGCCGCTTGCAGTCGATCCCGCGCATCCATTTCCATTCATCCCCAATCTTGGCTTCGCCATCGCGCTGAAGCTTCGGCGCGTGTCGGATGGACGCGTGCTGAACGCGCTGATACCCGTGCCGACTCAAGTAACCCGCTTTATCGAGATCACCGAAGCAGGCGGCCATGCACGGGGCGGCGCGGAGAGCAAGCGTGCGCCGCGCTGCTTCATCACCCTCGAAAACGCGATCATGCTGTTCCTGGATGAGTTGTTCCCGGGATACAAAGTCGATGCGCAGGGCGCTTTCCGCGTCGTGCGCGACAGCGACATCGAAATCCAGGAAGAAGCCGAAGACCTGGTGCGCGAGTTCGAAGCGCGTCTCAAGGAACGCCGCCTGGGCGACATCGTGCGCCTCAAGATCGGCGCCTCGATGCCGGAGGATCTGCGCGGCTTCATCATACGCGAAATCGAGGCCGATCCGCGCGATGTCATCATCGTCGAGGGCATGCTGGGGCTCGCGGCGCTGGACGAGCTGGTGCATATCGACCGGGCCGATTTGAAGTTTCCGCGCTATGAGCCGCGCTCGCCCGAACGCATCAAGGATTTCGGCGGCGACGTGTTCGCTGCCGTGCGCGCCAAGGACATGCTGGTGCATCACCCCTACGAGTCCTTCGACGCGGTGGTGCAGTTTCTCCGTCAGGCCGCCGCCGATCCCGCGGTTGTTGCGATCAAGCAGACTCTCTACCGCACATCGCGCGATTCACCGATCGTCGCGGCGTTGGTGGCTGCAGCCGAAGCCGGCAAGAACGTCACCGCGCTGATCGAACTCAAGGCCAGGTTCGACGAAGAATCGAACATCCGTCTCGCGCAGACCCTCGAGCGTGCAGGCGCTTCGGTCGTGTACGGGTTTATGGATTACAAGACGCACGCCAAGGTGAGCTTGGTCGTGCGGCGCGAAGCGGAAGGTCTGCGCACCTATGCGCACTTCGGCACGGGCAATTATCACCCGACCACGGCGCGCATCTATACGGACCTGTCGCTGTTCACTTGCGATCCTGCGCTCGGTCGCGATGCAGGACGCCTGTTCAATTTCATCACCGGTTATGCGCGCCCGGCCCATCTCGAGAAGATCGCGCTCTCGCCGCTGACGGTGAAGTCCACGCTGCTGCAGCTGATCGAAGACGAAATCCAGCATGCGCGCGCCGGCCGCGGCGGCGCCATCTGGGCCAAGCTCAACGCCCTCGTGCATCCCGAGATCATTGACGCGCTCTATCGCGCCTCCAACGAAGGCGTGAAGATCGAACTCATCGTGCGCGGCGTGTGCTGCCTGCGGCCGGGCGTGCCGGGCCTTTCGGAAAACATCCGCGTCAAGTCGATCGTCGGGCGGTTCTTGGAGCACTCGCGCATCGTTTGTTTCGGCGCCGGGGCGAAGCTGCCTAACCCCAACGCCAAGGTCTTCCTTTCTTCGGCCGACTGGATGCCAAGGAACCTGGAGCGGCGCGTCGAAGTCATGTGTCCAGTTGAAAATCCGACCGTGCACCAGCAGGTTCTCGATCAGATCATGGTGGCGAACCTCAACGACGAGGCGCAAAGCTGGTATATGAACCCCGATGGGTCGTTCAAACGGGTCGATGTTTCAAAGCTGGATGCACCGTTCTCCGCGCACGTCTATTTCATGCGCAACCCGAGCCTTTCGGGACGTGGCCGCGCGATCACGAGCGATGCTCCCGCAGCGTTCGACCACATCGGCGCGCGCGGGTACTGACGCCGCGCTCTTCCCTCCCTTGCGGGGGGGGATGTCGTGACCACTCTCCGCGAAACCCAGGACGCGGCCGTGGTCGACGTCGGCTCCAATTCCGTACGCCTTGTCGTCTATCGCATCGACGGGCGCGCCATGACGCCGATCCTCAACGAGAAGGTGATGGCGGGCCTTGGACGCGATCTTGCGCGCACGGGCGCTCTCTCCAAGGACGGCGTCGACGTGGCGCTGCGCGCGCTGAGGCGCTTCGCAACGCTGCTGGAAGCGCAGGGCGTATCCAGCGTCTTTCCGGTCGCCACGGCGGCCGTGCGCGAAGCAAAAGACGGACGCGCCTTTGCACGGCGCATCAAAGAGGAAATCGGCTTCGATCTCCGCATCCTCGATGGCGGAGAAGAAGCGAAACTATCCGCGCTCGGGGTCAGCGGCGGCGCGCCTGACGCCAAGGGCCTCGTCGGCGATCTTGGGGGCGCCAGTCTTGAGCTGGTGGAAATTGCGCCTTCGGGCGTGGGGCGCGGCGAGACATTTCCACTTGGCCCGCTGACCCTCGCGAACGAAGAGGGATTCGACTATGGCCGTGTCACCGCGGCGGTCGAGCGCGTGCTTAAAGACGCTCGCGCGCTTTCAAAACGCGGCGGCGATTTCTACGCCGTGGGCGGCGCCTGGCGCGCGCTTGGACGCATCAACATAGCGCTGAGCAATCATCCCATTGGTGTTTTGCACCATCACGAAATGAACCGCGCTGATGTGCTGAAGCTCGCAGACGTGTGCGCAAGCAGAGCAGGCGCTCGCTCGAGCGTCTCGAAGAGGCCGCCGCCAAGCGAGCGGAAACGCTGCCCTATGCGGCGGTCGTGCTCGAACGCGTGATGTTGCTCGGCAATTTCGAGCGGGTGGTTCTTTCGGCCTTCGGCTTGCGCGAGGGCGTGCTGCTGGAACGCATGAGCCCTGAGGCGCTCGCTGTGCATCCGCTTATCGCCGCGGCGGAAGCGCTAGCGGGGCGCTGGCGGAGCCGTGCGTTTGGCCCAGCGCTCGAGCAATGGATCGCGCCGATGTTCGAGGGCCAGCCGCCCGTCTTCGGCAAGATGCGCGATAAAGTGCTGCGCGGCGCGGCCGCTCGGCTGGCCGATGTCGGGGGGCCGCTGCATCCAGACCAGCGCGTGGAGATCATGTTCGATCTGATCTTGCGGGCGCCGTTGGCCGCCATCTCGCACCCGGAGCGCGCCTTCCTCGCGGCGGCGATCCATCATCGCTACACAAAGGCCCAGCCGCATCATGCCGACGCCTATTTGCGCCTGCTCGACGAGGAGCACCGGGCGGCCGCCTCGGCGCTGGGTGCGGCGCTGCGCCTCGGCGCTCACCTGTGCGGGCGCAGCGAGCGGCTTCTGGCCAGTTTTCAGATCGCCGCAGTTGACGGCAAGCTTGTCCTTCGGGTGAAAAAGACGGTGGCGCACTTGGTCACGGAGGCCGCGACGCGCCGGCTTGAGGCCGCCGCCGCCGCGCTCGGCCTGACTGCGGAGACGAAAATCGTATGAGCGAGACGCGGAGCGATACGCCGCCCGATCGGCTATCGGCCGATCCTGACAGCCCGTACTATGACGAGGCCGCGCTGGAGCGGGGCGTCGGCGTGCGGTTCCAGGGTCAGGAAAAAACCAACGTCGAAGAGTATTGCGTGAGCGAGGGCTGGGTGCGCCTGGCTGTTGGCAAGACCCTCGACCGGCGCGGCAAGCAGCTGACGATAAAGTACACAGGACGGGTCGAGCCGTATTTCAAAGATCAGGGCGCCTGAGCCGGCGCCCCGTGCTAGAACGCTCGGCGAGAGGCGAGGGCTGCGCGTGAGCGAAGAACCGGGCGACCGCAAGCTAGCTGCGATCATGGCGATCGACCTGGTCGGCTACTCCGCCTTGAGCGAAACCGACGAGGCCGAAGCGGTATCGACAGTGACGCGCCTGCGCATGGCGCTCGACCAAGTGGCGCGCACACAGGGCGGGCGCATCTTCAGTACGGCGGGCGATGGCTTCATGCTCGAATTCCCGAGCGCGTCAGGCGCGCTCGCGGCCGCGGAATTGCTGTGGGGCGGCGTCGATCGCCGCAGCGTTCGCGTCGGCGTGCATGTCGGCGATGTGCTGGTGCAAGACGAAAATCTCCTTGGCCACAGCGTCAACGTGGCGGCGCGCCTGCAGCAAATCGCGCAGCCCGGTTCGGTGATTGTCTCAATGGATGCGCGCCGCGCTGTCCGCGGCGCGCTGGCGCGTCGCCTGCACGCCGCCGGGACCGTGCAGCTCGACAAGATCAGCGAGGCAATCGACATCTTCACGCTGGAGGCGATTCCCGCTGCCTTGCGCGCGCGTCGGATTGAATACGTGCTGGCCGTGTTGCCGTTCGATAACGAAAGCGAGCACGCGGAGATGAACTACTTCTCCGACGGCGTGGCCGACGAAATCATTTCCACGCTGCTGCGCCAGTCCAGGCTCAAGGTCATCGGACGCACCTCCGCCTTTCAATTCCGCGGCGAGCGCAAGCGCGAAGCGGCGTCGGCGTTGCGCGCCACGCATGTGTTGGACGGGGCCGTGCGTTGCGCGGGCCAGCGGTTGCGCGTGGGCGCGCAGCTGATCGAAGCGGGCAGCGGCGTGGCCGTCTGGAGCGAACGGTATGAGGGCGATCGCGCCGATGCGTTCAGCCTGGAAGACAACATCGCCGACAAGGTTGCGGCGGCGCTCAGCCATACGCTCTCGGAGCGTCAGCGCAGCGCCCAGGCCATCGATCCCGCCGCCTACGAACTGTATCTGCGCGCACGCCAGATATGGCTCATGCTGAGCGACGACGACGAAGAACACGCCGAAACCTTACTCGAGCGCTGCGTCAAGCTCGCGCCCGATTTCGCCGCGGCCTGGGCCATGTTGGCCAGCGTCCGCGCCTTCCTTTTGCCGCGCGGCCGCGACATCATCGGTGAACCGCAACACGCAGCCGCATTGCATGCGGCCGACCGTGCGCTCGCGCTCGATCCTGAATGCGCACAGGCGTACGCCGCCCTATCGCTGCTGAAACCGGCGTTCGCGGAGCACGGCGAAAAACTGCGCCTCGTCAACGAAGCGCTCAAGCGCACGCCGAACGATTCTTCGTTGCATGTGGCGCGCGCAGCCTGGCTTTACAGCGTGGGCCGCATCAAGGAAGCGGCTAGCGCGCTGGAAACCGCAAGCCGCCTCGATCCTCTGGGTCCTGCCGTCGAGGGGCTTCGGGCCAGCCTGATGACGACGCGCGGGCATGTCGGCACCGCGCTCGAAATCATCTCCGCGGCCTGGGCGAGGTGGCCGGACTCGCCGTTCATCTGGTACATGATGTGGATCACTCTGTGCGCTGCGGGAAGGCTGGACGAGGCTGAGGCGCTCGCCGCCCCGGGCGTGCCGCCGCGCCGCGGCGTCACCGAGCGCGATATCGAGGCGCTGCGCGGCTACGTCGCTCTGCTCCGCCTTGAGGGGGAGAAGCGACGCCAAGCGTGTGCAGCGATGCTTGCCACGGTTGAGGCCGATAACGGACCGCTGCTGCTCTCGACCTGCCTGGTGGCGGCGGGGGCCGGCTGCGCCGAGGCAGCGATCGACATCATCGAGCGTGCTTTGGATAGCGGCAGGTCGCTGCGCCCGGATATGCACGACGGTTTCGGCATGGCGCGCGCGCAGTCGGCGCTGCAGCTTTTCGTCGCCAATTGTGGCGAGCCGATCTGGAAGCATCCGCGTTTTCCAGCGCTGGCCGCGCGGCTAGGGCTGGCGCAGTACTGGCTGGAGAGCAACAAATGGCCCGACTGCGCGGCCGCGGTGGATTACGATTTCAAAGCCGCTTGCGTCCGGGTCGCTGGCGCGTGAGTACGGAACCAGCTTCGCCTAAGCGCCGTTGATCCGTTCGGGGCTCGATGGAGTGAGGCTAATGGCTGAGGACAATAGCGGCGGCGGGAATGCATTTCTTGGCGTGATTGTCGGCGCCCTGCTGATCGCGGTCTTGGCGCTCGGCTTTGTGGTGGTGAACGGCGGCATCGGCGGCGGCCAGAGCGCCGATATCAGCATCGAGGCGCCGGAAGTTCCGAGCCCCGGTTGATCAGAGATCCTCAATCGCGACTTTGCCGTCTTTCAGCTTGAGCGCGATCTTGCCGTGCTTGAGGGCAAGCGCACGCTCGCCGAAGACCGTACGCCGCCAGCCACGAAGGGCGGGCACATCAGCTTCGTCGCTCGCTGCGATCAACTCGATGTCTCCTGCTGAAGCGATAAGCCTGGGCGCAACATCGTTGGCGTCCGCTTCGTAGCGCAGCAGCACCTTCAGGAGTTCGACGGTAGGACCCAAACCAGCCGGGAGCGGTGGCGGGCGCTCGTATTTGTACTGCGGACGGTTCGGGTCGCTGAAGGCGCGCTCAAGCGCGCGCAGCAGCTCCTGCGCGGCGCGTGAATTCCCAAACCCGCGGGGCACCGCACGCATGCGATCGAAATCCGCGGCCGCCTTTGGACGATGCTCTGCAATCTCGTAGAGCGCCTCATCTTTCACGATGCGTCCGCGAGGCACGTCGCGCATCTGCGCCTGCTGTTCGCGCCACGCGGCCGCGACCTGCAGGGCGAGCACGTAGTCTGCGCTGGTCTTGCGGAGCTTCAGGCGCCGCCACGCCTTCTCGGGCGAGGTGTCATAGATTTCCGGATCGAGCAGGGCGGCGTGCTCTTCGTCCAGCCAGGAAAGGCGGCCGCGTTGCTCCAGACTTTGCCGAAGGCGCGGATATAGATCGCGCAGATGCGTCACGTCCGCGAGCGCGTACGCAAGCTGAGAGTCGGACAGCGGCCGGCGGCTCCAGTCGGTGAAGCGGGAGGACTTGTCCAGCCGCCGCTTCAGCACCTGCTGCACCAGCGCATCGTAGGCGACTGTATCGCCATAACCTGCCGCCATCGCCGCGATCTGCGTATCGAAAACCGGATGCGGCAGCGTCCCCCCAAGCTTCTGGAAGATTTCGAGGTCCTGGCGGGCGGCATGGAAGACCTTGAGGACGTTTTCGTCCGCCAACAGATCGAGGAAGGGCTTGAGATCGAACCCGCCCGCCAGAGGATCTATTACCGCCTCCACGCCCGACGCCGCCGCCTGGATCAGACAAAGCTTCGGCCAATACGTCGTCTCACGCATGAACTCTGTGTCGACAGCGACGAAGTCTTTCGCTGCGAGTTCGCGACAAAGCTCCGCGAGTTCGGCCGTCTTGGTAACGAGACGCATGCCGCTGGTTGGGGCGGGCCGCGGCGCGGGTCAAGGGACGACGCAGACTCACTTGATAAAGCCCGTACGGTAATGTTTTATCCCCAGCCGGGGCGGTGGATGCGGTTCAATCTCACCCGGTTTTTGCTGCTGTTCCGGCGGTGGCCGGCTATCCTCGCCACTGCCGGCGTGCTCATGGTCGATGTGTTCGACAGCTTCGGGCTCGATCAGGCCGCGGACGAACAAGCGGCCCGCATCGTAGGCACGGCTACAGCGCCATTCTATGGGAGTTCGCCCAGGCGCGGGCAGAACGCAGTTACAGTTGTCGTCATCGACGACATCAGTCTGGATTACATGGATTGGCCCACGCCCGTGCCTTACGACCAGCAGGGCGACATTGTCGCGGCCGTGGCGGCTTATGATCCGGCCGCCATTTTCCTGGACTTTTCTTATACGCGGCCGCACGGGCCCGATGCCGGCGAAGCCATTCGACAATTCGGCCAACGGCTTCAACTGCTTTCGGGCCATGGCGGACCGCCCATCTTCCTAGGCGAAGTTGACCGCGATCCGATCTTTGACCCATTGCGCGCGATTCCATCCGTTGGCGTCGCTTGGACCGAGAACAGTTGGCTCAACTATCCTCTTAAGGACCAAAGCGGCCGGCCAATGGCCGCCGCGGCGCTTTACGAAGCGTGGTGCGGGCGCCACGAAGGCGCTTGTGTTGAGGGCTGGCGGCCCAATGGGGGACCGTCTTCCGATGCCGCGCGACTGTCTCTAACCTGGGGCTTCGGGGGTTCGCGTCTCGCCGCCGAGTTCAACGATCGAGACTTGAGCAGTCGCTGTGTGCTTGCCGATACCGGCTTCGGCGCGAGGCTGCTCGCGGCGTCGCGCGAGTTCTTAGGCGCCGTGGGCCGCGCATTGTTCGATGAAGGCGGGCGGAGAGACGCGAGCGAAGCGCGGTGCATTTATTCCGACAGCCTTAATGCCGCGACGCTGCTGCGCAGCGACAATGAGGCCGGATTGGAAGCGCTCCTGAGCGGGCGTGTCGTATTGATCGGCAGTTCGCATCGTCAGTCCGGGGACCTGCAGCCCGTTCCTCACGTCGGCGTGGTCCCGGGGGTGTTTGTCCACGCGATGGCGACTGACAATTTGATCGAATGGGGCCCCAATTATCCTCGGCCGCCTCCGAACGCTTGGCTCGCACTCGATTTCGCCGATGTTGTCGAATTCCTCCTGAGCATTGGATTGCTGGGGATGACGTGGTTCATGTTGCGCGCTGTCGATCGACTGCGACCGGGACGCAGCGATGCTGATCGCGCAACGCGCTGGCGACTGGTCTTTCTGGGTGCAACCGCCCTTGGCGTGATCTTCGTCCTGATCGCGGCTGCTATCGTGTACGCTCTACACTGGCCGCCGCTGAACATCCTTGGCGTTCTGGTGCTAGTCGCCGCTGTTGCGAGTTATTTGGAACGGGGGGAGCAGCAGCGAATACAGTCGGCAAACGTCTAAAATCGGGAGGGCTTCCCATGCATGCATTGCTCCGCACTGCGGTTTTCGCCTCGGCTGTTGCCGTTCTTACGGCGGCTACGCCGGCAATGGCGCAGGACGACGGTTGCCGAACGGTCAACGTGGTGAGCGTGCGTCAGCCGCGCGTCGAATTGTTCGACACCCAGGGCACGCCCATCACGTGGGTGTCGCGCAGACAGTTGGGAGCGGTGACGATCGCCCGCGATTGCGCTTCGACGCCGGCGTTTCTCGGAATCGTGATGCAGGGTCAGCGTTGGCTGGTTCGGCGCTCCGCGCTCGAACTCGAAGCCGTGCAACTCCAAGGCCCGGCCTGCACCGAGGAAGAATATCAATCACAGCAGCGCCGGAACGCATCGTCTAGCGGGGTCGGCGGGGCGGGCTGCCAGCGCGTGCGCGAATAAAGTAATTGGGGAGGGTGTCATGCGTTGGGTGCTGGCGAGCCTTGCAGCGGCGTTCCTGAGTGTTTCCAGCGCCAGCGCTCAGATGCCGGGTTTTTTGCGTCGGGACGAAGAACCCGCGGAGCTTCTGCTTCCGCAAGTGGCTGCCGGCGCCTTCGCCGAGCGATGCAGCGCCCCGCTTGAAGACATAGAGGACGAGCAAGCTGAAGCTTACGATTTGGTTGATATGCTGGTCGGGGCGCCAACGGCAGTCCGTCATGATGTGCCGCTGTTGAATGGGCGCGCTCAACAATACCTGACCAACCTGTTGCGATACATCGCAGAGGTGCAGCCGCATCCGCAAGGGATTCAGCCCACCGTTCACATCGAACACTCCAGCTTCGTGGACGCACGGCAAGTCCGCGCCGGTGAGATTATCGTGACGGCCGGGATGATCGACGCGATGATCCAGCGTGTGCAACAACTCGGCGGCGACAGCCAGCAAATGGCCGAGCGCTGGATCGCCGACATGGGCTTTATTCTCGCGCACGAATACGCCCACGTCCTGCTGTGCCATTACAACCGTCAAGTCGCCGTGTCGCGCAACCGGCGAGCGTTGCGGTCGGCAGCAGGGCTGGGGCTGCTGGCGGTTTACCTCGGCAATAGTTCGGCCACGCGCACACCGAACGGACTGGTGGTGACGACTGACAATGATGCCGCGGGCGAGGACGCGCTCGTGGTGCTCGCGGGCATGACCTTGCTGCGCACGGCCAACTCCTCGATCGTCAACCCGGCCTGGAGCCGCCAGCAGGAGCGCGACGCTGATCGGCTCGCGCTCGAACTGTTGCGCGCTCGTAGCATCAGATTGGATTACGCGAACGAACTCCTACAGGCCTTGCACGACGCCGACGATGCGAGCACGCGCAGCTTTGCGCAAATCTTTTCACAAGTGCCGGCGCAGGCGGTCAGCGCGTTTGCGCTCTCGCTCGGCCAACCGAACCAAAGCTCGTCCTTCAGAGAGGCGATGACGGTGGTGGGTTTGAATGCTGGCCTTCAGGCCTTCCAGCAGTGGCGCGAGAACCAGTTGCGGCACTTTCACGACCCGCCGGAACGCAGAATAAGGGGCATGGCCCCCATGCTCGCGCTGCTGAACACCGAATCCGCGGAGCAGCAGCGCGCAGAGATTCAGACCAGCGCCGATTTCGATCGCGGCTCGTGGGGACCAGGCTTCGAAGCGGCCTATGGTACAGATTCCCGCGCACCTGAGTTGGCGGAACAGGCCTTCACGTTGTTCGCGACTGAGAACGTGGATGCTGGATGCACCGTGGCCGAGCAGGCGCTTGCGGCCGATCGTGAAAGCGTCCCGGCGCTTCGCGCCTGCGGCCAATGCGAAATCCATCGCCGCAATCTGGATCGTGCGCGCCGGCACCTGGATCGCGCCATCGATCAGGACCTAGCGCGGCCGGAAGATTTCCAGCATGTTCTCGGACTGTGGCTGGAAGTAGAGCAACGCGAACGGGTCGACTACGTGGTTCGCGCGGGTATAAGGCGCTTTCCGGAACGATTCTACCTCGTGCAGATGTACGTGCTGGATCAGTACGGCGAACGCTCGCAAATCCCGGCAGTTGCCGCCGAATGCGCGGCGGCTCCGATCGCGCAACCCTATAGGGACGAATGCACGAGCGAGGCGCAGCGTATACTCTCCAGCCCCGAGCGACAGCCGCAAGGACCAGGCACGCAAACTGCTCCCGCCGGTGGCGAAGCGGACAACGTCGGTCAGCGGCCATCGCAGCCCGAAGGGCGGTGAGGGCGGAAGGCCTGCTGGCGCGAACACCTCAGCGTCGATTGACTTCCCGGCCATCGCTATGAGGACGCTATTCCCCAAGTGTCTTCCCGCGGCCCCGATAGCACGATTTTCATTCGCTCGGGCGGGAAAGGTCTGGCGAGGGCGACCGCCTCCTTGGCAGGCGCCGTCAGCCACGTCTCAATCTCATCGCCCGTGAGCATCACCGGCATCGCTTCGGCGTGGATCGGGCGTGTCAGTTCGTTCGCCTCTGTCGTCAGGATGGCGAACAGGAGATGCGTGCCGTCCTCCTTGCCGCGCACGCCCGTCCAGGGTCGCCAGATCCCGGCAAAGCAGAAGAGCGGACGATCGTCGCCGAGCGCGAACCAGTGCGCCACCTTGGGATGGCTGTCGGTATATTCGACGAAGCTCGTCGCCGGCACGACGCAGCGGAAGCGCGGCTGTTCCAGCCAGCCGCGCCAGTATGAGGAATTCAGATTGCGCACGTTGGTCACCGGCCGCTTTCCGCCGCCGGCGGGTGGAAAGCCCCAGCGCATCGTCACGACTTCGCGCATACCTTGCTTGGACGTCGCCGCCACCGGCGCCAATTGGTCCGGGAATATGGCCGGCAGCGGCGGCTGGTTGGCAGTGCGATCCCGCATGGCGCGCACGTAAGCCGTCAGCGCTTCGCGCGACTTGGTCATGGAATAGAGGTTGCACATGCGCGGGGCTGTTCTGCCGGGGCCCGGAGCGCCTTGACAAGCGTCCGGCCCGCGTGCGCCTGTCGCGCGAAATTTTGCCTGTTCCCGACTCGGAGTTCCGGATGCACGCCTATCGCACCCATACCTGTGGCCAGCTGCGCCCCTCGGACGCCGGCGCCCAGGTGCGCCTGTCCGGCTGGGTGCACCGCAAGCGCGACCACGGCGGTCTCCTCTTCATCGACCTCCGGGACAATTACGGCCTGACGCAGATCGTGATCGCGCCGTCGTCGCCGGCGTTTGGCGCGGCTGAGCGGGTGCGCGCCGAGAGCGTCATCCGGATCGATGGCAAAGTGGTCGAGCGGACGCCCGAGACGCGCAACCCGAACCTGCCGACCGGCGGCGTCGAAGTGCAGGCGGCGGGCATCGAAGTGCTCGGCGCAGCCGAAGAATTGCCGCTGCCGGTGTTCGGCGAGCCGGATTATCCGGAAGAGATTCGCCTCAAGTACCGCTTCCTCGATCTCAGGCGGGAAAAGCTGCACAAGTCGATCCTGCTGCGCAGCCAAGTGATCGCCAGCTTGCGCCGACGCATGATCGAGCAGGGCTTTACGGAATTTCAGACGCCGATCCTGACGGCCTCGAGCCCCGAAGGCGCGCGCGATTTTCTCGTGCCGTCGCGTCTGCATCCCGGCAAGTTCTACGCGCTGCCGCAGGCGCCGCAGCAGTTCAAGCAGCTGCTGATGGTGGCGGGTTTCGACAAGTACTTCCAGATCGCGCCGTGCTTTCGCGATGAAGACGCGCGCGCCGACCGCAGCCCCGGCGAGTTCTATCAGCTCGACTTCGAGATGAGCTTCGTCACGCAGGAAGACGTGTTCAACGCGATCGAACCGGTGCTGGCCGGCGTGTTCGAGGAATTCGGCAACGGCAAGCGCGTCACGAAAGCCGGCGCCTTTCCGCGCATTCCCTACAAGGACGCGATCGCCAAGTACGGCTCGGACAAGCCTGACCTTCGCAATCCGCTTATCCTTCAAGACGTCAGCGAACATTTCCGCGGCGGCGGCTTCGGCCTCTTCGCGCGCATTCTGGAAAAGCCCGGCAACGCCGTGTGGGCGATCCCGGCGCCCGGCGGCGGCAACCGCGCCTTCACCGATCGCATGAACGCCTGGGCGCAGGCCGAAGGCCAGCCGGGCCTCGGCAACATCTTCTGGCGCGAGGGCGAAGAGGGCGGCGCCGGCCCTATCGCGAAGAATGTCGGCGTTGAGAAAACCGAAGCGATCCGCAAGCAGCTGGGTCTCAAGGTCGGCGACGCCGCCTTCTTCGTCGCCGGCGATCCGGCGGTGTTCTACAAATTCGCGGGCCTTGCCCGCAACAAGGTCGCCGACGAACTGAACCTCTCCGACAAGGACCAGTTCGCCTTCTGCTGGATTGTCGATTTCCCGATGTACGAGTGGAGCGAGGAAGAGAAGAAGATCGACTTCTCGCACAACCCGTTCTCGATGCCGAACTACGACCACGCCAGGTTCCTGGCGCTCGATCCGAACGACAAGGACACCATCCTCGGCATCACCGCGTTCCAGTACGACATCGTCTGCAACGGCGTCGAACTCAGCTCCGGCGCGATCCGCAATCACAAGCCGGAAATCATGATTAAGGCGTTCGAGATCGCGGGCTATGGACGCGAGACGGTGGAAGAAAAATTCGGCGGCATGCTGAACGCCTTCCGGTACGGCGCGCCTCCTCACGGGGGGTCGGCGCCGGGTGTGGACCGCATCGTCATGCTGCTCGCCGGCGTCGACAACATCCGCGAAGTCATCGTCTTCCCGTTCAACCAGCAGGCCCAGGACCTGATGATGAACGCGCCGGGCGAAGTGACGCCGAAGCAGCTGAAAGAGCTGCACATCCGGGTCGTGGAGCCGGCGAAGAGTTAGGGACACTCTGAACAAGTCCGAGGATTCCCGAAGCGGGCGAAGCAGTCCACCCTGATTGGGACATTCATGGTCGACGGGGTTTTCGATGCGGCAGATGACGTTTGCGGCGCTTGG
>Ga0073934_10001540_pt1 | contig 54543 bp, 46 predicted proteins | sample LarsenN4metaG_FD_76834 | JGI IMG/M metagenome (GOLD analysis project Ga0073934, IMG submission 76834) | Hot spring sediment bacterial and archeal communities from British Columbia, Canada, to study Microbial Dark Matter (Phase II) - Larsen... ...
CCGTTTCTTCGCACGCCTGACGCGTGTGGTCCGTTTCGTGCGTGAAGAGGCTCGAGGCGCGGAAGCGGGGCCACGCGCGTAAACAAGTGGTGACTCCCGTTGCTAGCTATAGCTAAAGCAGGTGGAAGGTCACTTCCACCCTTGCATACACTGCGACTGGAACGCCGTTCTGCAAGCCGGGCTTGAAAGTCCACTTGCGCACAGCTTCGATTGCTTTTTCGTCGAGGCCCAATCCGAGCGGGCGAACGACGGCGATACTGCGCACGCGTCCACGTTCGTCTACCACTACGGACAACACCACGGTGCCCTGCCAGCGCGCTTTGCGTGCCTCCTCAGAGTAGTCGGGCTCCACCGTGGTGAGTACCTGAGGAGCGGTGACATCGCCCCCAATGTGACGGACCCCGCCCTCGATGCCGTCGCTGCGAGTGGCGGCCGCCAGAGGCGGAAGCGGGGATGACAGCGTTTGATCCATCCGCAGGGTTAGACCGCGGCCGGCGTGAACTGGTTTACAGAGCTTGATGGCCGCGCTGGAGTGTTAAGGAGGGCAGATTGGCAATCGGCCGGGAGTTGCCAGGCGTCCTACATTTATGGCTTGCGGGTCTTGGATCGTTTCTTTTCCGAGATCAGTCGCCAGGCGGTGGCGATGTGTTCGCGGAGTTCGTCGTCGCTTACCTGGTCCAATTCGACGCCGATCCAGCCTGCCGGTCCGACGTATGGCGGACGATAGAACTTTTTGGGGAACTGAGAGGTCAGCAGTTCCTGGACACCCCGCGCGGCAGGCAGCAGGACCGCCACGTGCCCATCATTGTGGTGATTGTTCGAGAGCGCTGCATAGACACGCTTGTTGACAAAGAACGTGGGCTCGCCGTGCGAGAGGCGCTCCTCCGTGCCGGGAAGCGCCGAGCAAATGCGGCGAACGCGGGAAAGGTGATCTTCACCTACCACACTCATGGCGCGGTGGCGTGCAGTTTCTTTGCCGCTTCGACATACTTAGCGGTCTTCGGATTGGCAGCGTTCCACTTGGGACGTTCCGGATTTTCCGAGATCATCCAGGTCATGAGCGTGGCCGTGCGCAGCACCTTGGCCATGTTGTCGTAATCTATCTTGTCCCAGTGGTCGCCGGGCCGGTGATAGTCGGGAAAAATGAATGCCGCACAGAACGTGTGGGCGGGAATTCCCGCATCGGCGAGGGCCTGGTTATCGCTGCGGCCGAAGAAGGAGTCGCTGTTCTTTTCATGCTTGTAGGCGACCACGCCGGTCATTTCCCCGGCCATGCGGAACGTGTCGCCCATGTCGGTGAAGTCGAATCCAGTCATGGTGAGCTTGCCGGCGGTGGAGCCTTCGTTGTCGTCGGTGCGGCCCATGTGCTCCAGGTTCAGGTTCGCGACGGTTTTGGCGAGCGGAAAACGCGGGTTGCGGCCGTAGTAGCGCGACCCAAGCAAGCCCTTCTCTTCACCGAAATAGGTCATAAAGACGATGGTGCGCTTCGGCTTCACACCGGAGTGAACGAAAGCGGCTGCCATGTCGAGCACGCAGGCCGTTCCGCTGGCGTCGTCGTTGGCGCCGTTGTTGATGCGGTCGCCTTCGCCCTGCGCGCGCACGCCGGTGTGGTCGTAGTGAGCGGTAACCAGAATGTACTCGTCCGCCAGTTTCGGGTCAGACCCGCGTAGAACGCCGATGACGTTGCGCAACGCGATCTTCTCTTCCTGCGGCGCAGGGATCTTTACACTTACCGATGCGGTTGCGCCGGCGGGAAGTTCGCGTAGCGCTTTCATCGCCGCTTCGTCGCTGATGGTCACGGTGGGCGGTTCGACTTCTCCGGCCGGACTGACCTCCCTTAAACGCGGCCGTGCCGCACCGCCGCCACCGCCGACGCCCCCACCGCCGAGACTTAGAGCGAGCGCCGGCTTAGCAGTTAATAGTTTCTGGCGCGCCGCCATAGCTGTTTGAAAAGCCGTCTCGCGTTCCTCTTCGCTCATCGCAGCGAAGTTCGGCATCGTCAACAGCAGCGCCTTATTAGCCAGACCTTGAGCCACGGCATTGTCGACCGCCTCTTTATCACCCAAAGCAAGCTTGATGATGGGAAGGGAGGAGAGGTCCGCCGCTGCGGATGCGCTGACCATCGCTCTCTCTTTAGGGACCGGGATGGTCTGGCCGTTGACGATGATGGTCATCTCGAATCCATCCATCGGCTGCCGTACCAACGCGAAGGGAGCTTTCTGAAAGTAGCCGTCATCGCCGCCGGGCTCCAACCCGAGCGCACGGAAGTGGGCGGCGATGTATTCCGCGGCGATTTCAAGGCCCTTTGACGGCGTGTCGCGGCCTTCCAGCAGATCCGAAGCCAGGAAAGAGACGTGACCTTTCATATGGGAGGCGCTGATCTTATCGAGAAGACCCGGCGGCGGTGCAGGCTGGCCAGAAGCAGGACCGGCCAGAAACAGCGCGGCGGTTGCAAGGGAGAAAAACTGACTCTTCATAGTAAGGCGGGTGTTTGACCTCAGAGTACCACTCCAGGCGGAAACCAAGGTGCGGTATAAGTTTACCTATGCAAACTCGCTCGCTCCAATTGTGTATTGGCGCGTTACTTGGGTTAGGCGCCTTGGGTCTTAACGCTCAGGATCCCACTCCCCAGGAACCGCAACAGCAACAGGCTGCTCCCGGCGGCTTCGCCGGCGGCGCTCAGCGCCCGACTCCAGAACCTCGTCCGTACGAGAAGGTGATTACCAAGGAATTCACCACCGATGATGGTGTCTTCAAGGTGCATCGCAATCGCGACCGCGTCTTCTACGAGATTCCGAAAGCGGAACTCGGCAAGGATTTTCTGTGGGTCAGCCAGATCCGGCGCACCACACTTGGTGTCGGATACGGCGGCCAGGCGTTAGGCAACCGCGTCGTGCGGTGGGAAATGCGCGACCGCCGCGTGCTGCTGCGCAGCGTGAACTATGAAGTGGTTGCCGACGCAAGAGAGCCGATCGCCGAAGCCGTGCGGAACGCCAATATGGAGACCATCATCATGGCCTTCAACATCGAGGCGTTCAATAAAGACGGCGATCCGGTGATCGAAGTCACGCGCCTGATGACAACAGACGTGCCCGAGTTCAGCGCACGGACCCGCCTTCGCGCGCGCGGACTCGATGCGAGCCGTTCTTTCATCGATCGTGCTGTGTCGTACCCGATCAATATCGAAGTGGATGCAATCCATACTTATACTTCGCCGGGCGACACTCCAACGCCGCAGGCAGGTCCTGCCAATCCATTCGCAGGTTCAGGAATGCGCGGCGCGACCGGCACGGTAACCGTGCACTATTCGATGGTGAAGCTGCCGGAAAAGCCAATGATGCCGCGCCTGTTCGACGAACGCGTGGGCTACTTCAGTGTCCGTCAGATGGATTACGGCCGTCCGGAGAACAAAGCGACAGAGCGCCGGTTCATCACACGCTGGCGCCTGGAAAAGAAGGATCCAAACGCAGCTCTCTCTGAGCCGGTGAAACCGATCGTTTACTACATTGATCCGGCGACTCCAAAGAAGTGGGTTCCTTATCTGAAAGCGGGCGTCGAAAAGTGGCAGGCCGCTTTTGAAGAAGCCGGCTTCAAGAACGCCATCATTGCGAAAGAAGCGCCGTCGAAGCAGGAAGATCCCGACTGGAGCGCGGAAGACGCGCGCTACTCAGTGATCCGCTGGTTGCCCTCCACCATCGAAAATGCCTCAGGGCCGCACGTCCACGACCCGCGCACGGGCGAGATCCTCGAATCGGACATCCAGTTCTATCACAACGTTCAGAATCTGGCATCGAACTGGTATTTTGTCCAGGCGAGCCCGCTCGACAAGAGCGCCCAGAAACTGCCCCTGTCCGATGATATGGTCGGCAAGTTAGTGGAGTATGTCGCGGCGCACGAAGTCGGCCACACACTCGGGTTCCAGCACAACATGAAGGCCAGTTCGCAGTATCCGCTTGAGAAAGTGCGCGATCGCGAGTGGGTGAAGAAGATGGGCCACGTGTCGACGCTGATGGACTATTCGCGCTTCAACTATGTCGCGCAGCCGGAAGACAACATCGACCCCAAGGATCTGATCCCGGGTATTGGACCGTACGACAAGTGGGCCACGATGTGGGGCTACAAGCCGATTCCCGGAGCCTCGTCGCCCGATGACGAAAAGAAAGCGCTGGATGAATGGGCTCGCGTGCAGGAGAAGACTCCGTATCTGCGTTTTTCGACAGCCGGGGCGCAGGGCTCCGATCCGGGTGACCTGACCGAAGCGGTAGGTGACGCCGACGCCGTCAAAGCTACGGAACTCGGCCTCAAGAACCTGCAGCGCGTGATGGGCTACCTGCTCCAGGCAACCGAACAGAAGGGCGAGGATTGGGACCTGCTGAATGAAGTTTACGGCAGGGTGCTGGGCCAGTGGTCGCTCGAAATGAACCACGTGGCGGCGATCGTGGGGGGATCGGAAACGCAGCAGTTGCATGGCGGCTCGGAAGGGGTGCGCTTCCGCCCGTTGCCGAAGGAGCGTCAGGCGGCCGCGGTGAAGTTCCTTAACGACAACGCATTTTTCGCCCCGAAGTGGGTGCTCGATCCGCAGATCTTGCGGCGTATCGAACCAGACGGAGCGCTCAACCGCATGCGTACGGCGCATCAGCGGATTATCACCAGCCTGCTGTCGCCGAACCGGCTGACCCGCCTGGCGGAACAGGAAGCGATGGGCGGCGCGAACGCATATTCACCAGCGCAGTTTGTTTCCGATCTCCGCAAGGGGATCTTCTCGGAACTCGGCGGTCCCAAGGTGCAGATCGATTCGTTCCGCCGCAATACGCAGCGTGTGTTCCTGGAAACGGTGAATGACCGTTTGAACGGCCGGGCGCCGGTAACGGACGACGCGCGGGCCTTATTGCGGGCGGAACTGCGGTCGCTGACCAGCGACGTCAACCGCGTACTGGCAACAGTAGCGGATCGCACGACACGGGCGCACCTGGAGGATGTAAAGGACCAGATCGCAAAAATCCTGGACCCGAAGTTCGTACCTCCGGCTCCTGCGGCAGGCGCGACTCCGGCATTCGGGCGCCCCGGGATTGATGAAGAAGATCCCGACGCGCTGAACTGCTGGCCAGACTACGCAATCCGGCGGCAGTAGACGTTAGAGTTGTGGGGCGGCTGGCCAGTCGAAGGCCGATTACCAATCGGCCGCGGAATACCATTCCGCCCCACCGCAGCAGCCGTAAGCCTCTTGCGGAACATCGGCCTCTGAATAGGGCCTAAAAGGTTTATGGGAGTGGTCGCGAGGGTCATCACACTGGCTATTTGCGCTCTGAGCAGTGCGCGCCTGACCGCCTGTTTGTGTTTTCATGTCCCGTACCGCGCTTCATCTCCCGATCCTTGATGGTGAACTGCGTGCCATAGATTTGCGGTTGTCCGATGCGGTGCAGGTACCTGTCGGGCGAGGCGGCTGCGAGCCACCGGGCTCCGGGATTGCCCTTGCCAATTGCCGTCACGGCGAGCACATGAGCAAAGAGGATATCGTCCGACGTGTCGCCATGTTGGAAGACCATGGCGGCGCGCTCGAAGTCCTTGCCGGTGCGCGCCTCGCCTTGGTCAATCATCTGTCGCACGCGCTTGCGGCGTTCCGCGTCGCGCCGACTTACGCGTTCCCAATCGGTGCTACCCATGGGCTGCTGACGGTCTTGCGGTCCACATGAGAGCAGCAAGCTCCCTTTTGGACGTCAACAGGAGCCCTTGGTTAGAGGTGTGCGGCCTAACAATCCGGCAGGTGCGCGAAAACTTTGCGGATAGCGGCGCGATCGGATTCGGGCGGATTCAGCTTCGCCATCAGCCGGCAGGCCTGTTTCCATGTGGACTCATGCGAGCCGCGATGGCCACGAGACATGTCGACAGCGGCATCGTACAATTTGGCGGCCGCGGCATAGTTTTTCTGGAGAAGTTGCACTTCCGCGGCTGTGGCGGTCTTCCAGTAGTCGCCAGGAACCGGCTCAACGCCCACCAGCGTCTGGACTTTGGCGGCATATTCGGCGCCTCGTTGCAGGTCCTCTTCCGTTCCGATGAGCACGCTCTTGGACGCGGCATTGATCCCGGTGTAGTAGTCGTCTGGCGAGTGCCCAAACGCCTCGGCGTAGAGGTCGCGGGACTGCTCCAGATCGGCACGGTCGCCGGAGAGTTCGAAGCGGTCCATCCAGGTGCGTGCGTAGATCCCTACTGTTTCCGGATCACGCTCGTTGCGGGCGTAGAGTTCGCCCAGCATCTCCTGCGCGGTATCAAGATCGCCGGACTGCTTGCGGCGGGCAAGCGCGAGCGCGTGGAGCTGAACGGGCCGTATGGAGCGCGGGAATTTCTTGCGCAGAGTCTCCAGAACTCGAATGGCGGCTTCGTTATCGCCAAGTTTCGTCAGTCCTTCCGCGGCCAGACAGCCCAGGGCGGACGAGGAATCCCAAGCCAGTCCTCCTTCTTCGAACAAAGCGATAATGCGCGCCTTGTTGCGGTTGATCAAGGCGGCCTTGATCTTGGCTTGCGCAATCATGGCAGCCTCGTCTTGTTCCGCCGCGAACTTGACCGCTGCGTCGCTTAACGGAAGGCCTACGATGGCATGCACGAGACGCAGCAGTTCACCGCCGTTCGGACCATCCGGGTACGAGCTGAAATCGTGATAGACGCGGCTTGTCGCGAAAGTGGGAAGCGGCGACGAGTCCAGTTTGACGGGAACGAAATGAAAGCCCGGCTTGTCGGTGGCGTAGCGCTCCAGTGTTTCGTACTCGCGCCGGACCCATTTCGAATCGGCCGTTGCCGAGGACCAGATCAGCACTCCTGCCTGGCTCTGCTGAAGCCCATCTTCCAGCACTGAAGTGAGCGAGTCGCCGCCCTTCAGAATGTACTGATCCAGAAATACTTTGAATCCCTGCTGTTTGAGGACATCGTAAAGATTGAGGACCCAGGGGCGATTGACGGAGCGGTATGAAAGAAAGACGTTGTATTGATCGCCCCCGGCTAACGGGCGAGGCTGCGGGCAGAAATCCAACCAGCCGGCTGCGGTTCCCATAAAAGCTCCCTCCGGCAGTTGAGAATAGCACTTACTATTCGACGACTACTTTTGTGCCGCGCTGCTCCTCGCGGGTGAGGCTTTCGATACGTTCGTCGAGTATGGCGCGCATGCCGCGCAACATCTCGACGCGGGCCTGCCTGAAGTGCTGGCGCGCACTCTCGGGCGGGCCGATGCGGTTCAGGAATTCGTTCACCGCGGGACCCAGCCGGCAGAAGATGCAATCCCCCGCGGGTCCGGCGTGTTGATGCGTACCCTGGCTCTCGTGCCCGGGGTCGGACTGGTAATTCTGGTCGGTGATCATACCGCCTCCTTCATCTCAACCACCAGCATACGGCTCTCCAGCCGCGCGCGCACGGGTTGCAGCGACGCCATCGACGTCGGCAGCCCGATGTGGCGCCGCAGCGTGCCGATCTCGACCACCAGTTCTTCGCCCTTCTTGAACAAACCTACGTCACCTTTCCCGGCGAAAGGCAGCATCATACGGACTTCGTAAACATCGCCTTGCTTCGTGAAGGTGTAGGGGCGCTCGGTACGAGTGATCAGCGACGGATCGCTGCCTTCGGGGTATAGTGTGCGCGACAGTTCGCGAATGCGGTCCATTCCGAGGACTTCGTGTGACAACAGCGGCACCCGCTTCATCGGCACGGGAGCGAAGTACGCCTCCACTTCGGCCAGGAATCTCTGTTGCGACGCGCGCCAGCCGTCAAAGAAACTGTCCTGCACCGTGTCGGGAAGCACGCGATTGACAATGATTTCGTCCACCGTCAGGCCATGCAGCGAGAAATAAACATACGCGCGCTGCGTTTCGCGGACCACCATCTTCTCGGCATTCGTCACCAGGCGCACGCTGGTGATGCGCGGATCTTCCATCAGCGCATCGACGCCTTCGATTTTGTCGAACAGGTCTTGGATGTTCCGGAAGTAGTTGTCTGTGGGCAGTTCGACAGGCGAGAGGCGGTTCGCCACAGGCCGGATCGCCTTCAGTATGCCGCGCTGCAGCGGAAAGATGTGCTTCATGTACCAGTCGAGCGTGGTCGGCATGCTGATGAAGCGCAGCGATTCCGCTGTCGGCGCGCAATCGAGAATAGCCACCTGGTAGCGGTCCTCGCGGCGGAACTGGTTCACGTACATCATGGCCGAGAGTTCTTCCATGCCGGGAAAGATCGCCATTTCCTCGGCTTCCACTTCGTTCAGACCGGAGGTCCGCAACACGGAAGTGATGTAGGTGGAGATTTGTTGCCAGTGCCGTTTGATTTCTTTTTGGATATTGACTTCGTGGATGGAGAGATTCGGCGCGACAGGCAGCGGATCGTACGTCTTTTCGTGAAACAAGCCCGATTCCAGGTCGAATGAGTCGGCCAGACTATGCGCCGGGTCGACGCTCATGATCAGGGTTTTGTAGCCGAGCTCGGCCAGCCGTACGCCGGTCGCCGCCGCGAGGGTGGTCTTGCCGACGCCGCCCTTGCCGGAGAAAAGAAGAATGCGCATTCACTCTCTAGCATGCCGCAGACGGGCCATCGCAGTGTGCCTGTGACCCGTTGAAGCTTCGCCGAATGCGCAATCACTTTCCTATCAGCAGGCACATGAAGTCCGGTGATTACCGGGTCGGCAAACCCGGAGTGTGTCGAAGTAGCCGCGCGGGGTAACGGCTTCCTGCCGCGGGTGGCCGTGCAACAGATTCGGCCGCGCTTTCAGAATCAGTGCGGGAAGACCGGTTGGAAACCCGGGTTCGTGCTTCAGCAGATTCCCGCGCACCTGGCCGTAGGCCGAAACCAGTTCGCGGATCTTGGCCGATGCGGTCCGGTCGCGCTGATGAACCGACGTGGTCGCAATTAGCGCCTCTACATCCCACTGATTGGAATAGACCAGAAAGCGGACCATCGATTGAGTGTCGTCCGGCTCATTCTCAATGTCCGTGAGTACGATGACGCGCCGCTTGGAGGAAGGCGTCTGGCCGAACACCATACCCACAGCAACGACGCCCAGTAGAAGGATTCTCATAGTTACTCCTTGGCAAACTTGCAGCGCCGCATGCGCTCCGCGAAGTCCTTTAGGAAATCGGGCGCCAGCGGTTCAACCTGCCACCACCTTCGCAGCTTGTGCGCCAGCTTTCACGCTTCGCATGTCTCAGCCCGCTCGAAGGCCTTGCACTGGCCCGGCGACGCTCTGCCCATCAAGCGGGTACACAAGATCGACGTTCTCGGGCGTGAGTAGCTTGTGTTTCACGAATACCGCCGACGGAACCGGTTTGCCGTGCAGGATGTTCACCGCAAGCGGTATAAGATCTTCTCCATAACGCTCGGGAAAGTACGCCACCGAACCCACCAGCCGCGTGCCTTTACGCCGCAATTCCTTACGCGCCTCTAATGTTCCGTTCTGACCGACCGCCGCACACAGATTCGAGTAGCCTGCCTCCTCGAAAGCCCTCAACGCCGCCAGAGCGGAGGGATCGTTCACCGCGCCGATCAATGTGCGCTTGGGCTTGGTTCGGGCAATATGCCGCCGCGCCACTCCGAGAATCTGATCGAAATCGCCTTTCCCATCCAGATGCACGGTATTGAGCCTGTCGAAATACGGCAACTCGGAGCGAAGTCCTTCCACCGTGCCAGTAATCCGCAATCCCGGCAGCGGACCCGCTATCGGCAGTTCGAGTAACAACAATTGCTCCGCACCATCCGGCCAGTGCCGTTTCGCCCAGCGGGCCAAGGCGCGCCCCGCGATCAATCCGGCCTCATAGTTGTTGGCGCCAAAGTAGGTCGCTCCCGGATGTGGAATCTCAATCGCGATCACCGGTATGTTCGCTTCCAGGAAGCAGGCCGCGATACTCGGCGCCACCCGCTGGTAGGTCTGAAACTCGAGAACAAGATTCACCCGCTCCTTCACCAGGTATTCGGCGTTGCGCAGCGCCTCTCGTGCGCTGTAGCGGTTGTTGACGACAATCAAGTGAATGCGATCGTTGGCTGCTGCGGCGCGCTTGACTCCTTCTGTCACCGCGTGTGAAAACTCCGAATTCGTCTGCTCGGCAAATCCCAGCCGGATGCTTTGCGAAAACCCCGTACGCACCAGGCAACGATAGGATCCACGGCCCACGCGCTCCATCAGACCGCCCTGTATCAGGCTCAGCAGCAGGCGAAACGCCGTGGTACGCGAGAAGCCGGTACGATTCACCACGTCAGCCAGTTGTAGAACTTCGCCTTCCTGACCGAAGCACTTCAGAATCTCGCAAGCTCGAACCACCGCCTGGGCGGCGTTCCGGTCGCGTTCCTCTTTACTTGCCTTCGTGAAACTATTCATGCGCGCTCTTCATTATCTCTTCGCTACACGCCGCATCTTCAGATAAATTGGGGAACACGATGCCTCAGTCCCGACCCGCACTGCTTTCGGTTGCCCTGGCGTGCGCTTCCTTGTCTGCCCAGCAAATCAGCGGCGAGCTAAAGCAATGGCACGACGTGGTGTTGACCTTCACGGGACCCTCCACCAGCGAATCGGCCGAACCGAACCCATTCTTCAACCACCGGCTGGATGTGACGTTTATAAAGGGTGGGCGCACGCTTGTTGTCCCGGGTTACTTCGCCGCCGACGGAAATGCCGCCGAAACCTCCGCCACATCGGGCGACCGGTGGCGTGTTCACTTCGTTCCGGATGAGACGGGGGAGTGGACCTACCGCGTCTCGTTCCGCCGTGGGCCAAACGTGGCAGTTGATTCGAATCCACTTGCAGGACAGCCCGTTGCTCCGGATGGAGTGAGCGGCAAACTCACAATAGCGCCCAGCGACAAGTTTGGCCGCGATCATCGCGCGCAGGGCACACTCCGCTACGTCGGAAATCACTACCTGCAGTACGGCGGCTCGAAGCGGTACTTCAACATGAAATGAGCCACGCCGATGAACTCACGCCTGACCCGAACGACTATGTCTTCGCTAAACCCGGCGAACTTTACGCAGTCTACCTGCCGGACGGAGGCTCGGCCGATCTTGATTTGTCCACCGCAAAAGGCGATTTCGAAGTCAAGTGGTACGACCCGCGCTACGGCGGCGAGCTAAAAGACGGTTCCGTCAAGAAGGTGCAAGGCGGTGCACGCCGCAACCTGGGCGAGGCTCCGCGCGACCGCACCAGCGATTGGGCGATCCTAGTTCGGCCTGCGCGCCAGTCTGCGCCTTCGCTCGATCGCGAACGGAACTTCCATGTCAAACTTCGCACGCCCATCGGGAATCGCATTAGCAAGCCTGGAGACCGCATTGAGGCTTCCGTGATCGGCCCGGAGAGCTTTCTCGGCGGAGCGCTGGAAGGCGTGGTTGAGAATGTCACGGCGAACAGCGTGACGTTATCCTTCCGTTCCCTCGTCCACAAGGGCGCGAGGATCGCGATCACCTCAGCCACACGGGATTTTGTGAACTCAAAAGGCCACAAGCTGTTGGACGACGATGGCCGCGCCGCACGCATGGACAACACAGCTCTTACTTCGGCCGCGGGAAGAATCCGTTTGGACGAAGGCGCAGAACTTTACCTGCGGGTGTCGCCCCGGCAGTAGGGAGCGGTCAGCGATGAGCTTTCAGCGGTCGGCCTGATGCCTGACGCCTGATAGCTGACCGCTGATTGCTCAGTCAATCAAACAAACTTATACTGGCCCGGAACCGGCAAGTCCATCTTCGGACCCGGCGCTTTGTAGTCCCATTCCTTCGGCATCAGGTCCTGCTTCGAGTTCAAGATCTGATCCCAGGTCAGTTGCATGCCCGAATACGCCGATTCGCGGCCCATGATGCAGGTCAGCGTGCTTTCGGCCACGGCCATGCCTTCGTTCACGTATGGGATTTCGCCGCGGATGCTTTTCATCAGCTTGGTGTGCTCGTTCTTGTAGCCCGGAGCTCCCCTGCCCTGATCCAGCGTCACGCGACCCTTACTGCCCGCGATGATCTCGTTCACCTGGTTGTACAAGCGTCCTGGATACTGCCGGCAATAGCTCGACATGCGCACGCCGTTGGCATACTCAAAATCCGCTGCAACGTGATCGTAAATGCTGCCGTAGAGTTCCTCGCGAGGACGCCATACCGCACCGCCCGATGCCACCACCTTCACCGGATGCCCTCCCATGATCCAGTTGCAGACATCGATGTTGTGCAGGTGCTGCTCCACAATCTGGTCACCGCAGATCCAGAGGTTGCTGTACCAGTTGCGGTGCTGCCATTCGAGATCGCCCCATTTCGGATCACGGGCTTTCTGCTGAATCACCGGGGTTCCCACCCAGTAGGCATACATGGCCACAACATCGCCGATGGAGCCATTTTTGATCTTGTCAACAGCCTCAATGTAGGCCGGATCCGAACGCCGCTGCGCGCCACTTACCACCGTCAGCTTCATTTGCTCCGACTTGCGGACCGCTTCCATGAAGCGCCGGATTCCGGTCGCATCGGTTCCGAACGGTTTCTCGCAGAAGACGTGCTTCTTGGCGTTGATCGCCGCTTCAAAATGCAGCGGACGCCATCCGGGAGGCGTGCAGAGGAAGATGATCTCCGCATCCGACGCCAGCACCTTCTTGTAGGCATCGAAGCCGACGAAGCGTTTATCCGGCGCCACCTTGATGCGATCCTGCATTTCGGCCAGTTGTTTGTTCTCGCGGAGGAACTTGAGGCTGCCTTCCAGCTTGTCCTCAAAAATGTCGCCCATCGCGACCAACTCCGTCGCCGGGTCGCCCAGGAAGTTGTCCACCACCGCCGCGCGGCCGCGTCCGCCGCAGCCGATCAAGCCGATCTTCATCTTTTCCGCCGCCCAACCACGTACAAGCTGCGGCTTGACGATCGTGAATGCTGCGGCGCCGGCGGCCGCGTACCGGGAGAAGAACGAGCGGCGCGATGTTTGCATTTGAGAATTTTCCATATGAAAGGCACCTTTGCCGGGACCATTGTATACCCTGAAAGAGTGGTTTGGCTGGCACTCGCCGTATTCCTCAACACCGCCGTCGTGCTGAACGCACAGCCTCTGCCCCATGGAGCGCAGGTCCTCACCTACCTGTCCGACATCGACGATTCCAATCAACCTTTCGCCGTATACGTCCCCCGCAACTTCGATCCGGCTCAGCGCTATCCGTTAGTAATTAGTCTGCATGCTGAAGGTTCCAATCACCGTTTGAACCTGCGCCGCGTGCTTGGCCGCGGCAACCGGGCGGACGAAGGCCTGGCCCAGGCAACACGCAATTTCCCCCCATGGCCGGATGTGAACTACCTGATTGCCTCCCCATTCGCCCGCGGTACGATGGGCTACCGCGGACTGGCCGAAGCCGACGTTTTCGCAGTTCTCGAGGAAATGAAGCGCCGCTATCCCGTCGATGAAGACCGTGTCTATCTCACCGGGATATCGATGGGCGGAGGCGGGGGATTGTGGTATGTGCTGACGCGCCCCGACGTGTGGGCCGCCGTTGCTCTAGTCTGCCCTGCCCCCCCAGACGATTCTCAAAGTTACGCGGCCAACGCGCTGCATTTGCCGATTCACTTGTTTCACGGCTCGCGCGACCCGGTTGTGCCTGTGTCCGTCAGCCGCGCCTGGCAGAAGACGCTTCTCGACGCCGGCGGCCGGGTAGAGTATCTCGAGTATCCCAACGTGTTGCACAATTCCTGGGACCCTGCCTACGCTGACACCAAGGTTTTCCGCTGGTTCGACCAGTTCCGGCGCAATCGCTTTCCCGACCGTGTACGGTTCAGCTCGCCGGCTTATAAATACGCAGGCGCATATTGGGTTAAGTTCGACGCTCTGACGCCGGGCACCGTTGCCAGCGTCGATGCCCGTTTCACAGCTCCCAACCAGCTCGTGTTTGTCACTGGCGGCGCTCTGCGCGGCTTCTCACTGAACCTGACCAGCCATCCGTCCTTCCGGGTAGGACAGCCGCTTCGAGTTGAGATCGACAAAACCGTCCTCGCGATCAAGCGTCCCGGCGCGCGACTGGCTTTCAACCGTGCCCCAAGCGGGACGTGGCGGGAAGGAGAAGCGGTTCTGGCCACCGGAGAGAAACGTCCTGGCGCCGAAGGGCCGCTCTCGGAAGCCTTCGCCGGCTCCCATATCTACGTTTACGGCACTCACGGATCGCCATCTCCGGAAGAGATGCTCAGGCGGCAAGCAATCGCGCGTAGCGCCGCCGATTGGGATGCGATGGGCGCCCGGCCGGCGTACTCACCCCGGATTCTGGCTGATATGCAGGTGCGAGAAACCGATCTCGCTTCCGCGAGTTTGATCCTGTTCGGAACTGCTGCGACAAATTCACTGATTGCACGTTTCGCCTCACGTGCACCAGTCGCATTGAAGGAGGGCGCTGCGGACTACGGACTGACTTACGTCGTTCCCATCGCAACACCCGGCAATACCGCTACTCTGGGCCGCTACGCTGTTGTCAACTCCGGCCTCCCCTGGTGGACCGGAGTGGACAACATAAACCGGCCCGGACAGCCCTTTGTCCCCCAGCCTTACCGGCTGATCGAATCGTTTGGCGATTACATCTTGTTTAAGGGCTCCCTTAGTAACGTCATTGCCGAGGGCCGCTTCGATTTGCACTGGAAACTCAGCGCCGAAGCACGCAAGGCGATGCTCGCTACGGGAGCTGTGGAGATTCCATGAGACCTTTCGATATGCCGCCGGAAGATTTCCGGCGTTACGGCTACCAGGTAGTGGACTGGATTGCGGACTACCTTGCCGGAAACACGGAACTTCCCGTGTTTCCACGCATGCAGCCTGGAGACCTGGTGGACAGCCTTCCCGCTGCCGGACCCGAACACGGCGAGCCGATGGATCGTATCCTCGCCGACTTCGAAAAATTAGTGGTGCCCGCCATCAACCACTGGAACCATCCGCGGTTCCACGCCTTCTTTTCGGTGTCCGCATCGGCGCCCGGCATTCTTGGCGAGATGCTGGCAGCAGCCATCAACACAAACGGGATGTTGTGGAAGTCCTCGCCCGCGAACACCGAGTTGGAGCAGGTTGTTCTCGGCTGGCTGCGTCAGTGGATGGACTTGCCTTCTGAGTTCTTTGGCATGATTCACGACACGGCGTCTACCAGTACGCTGCATGCCATCGCCGCAGCTCGCGCCGCCGCCGATCCGGAAACGCGGACGCTCGGCGCCCGGCGCGACCTGATTCTCTACACTTCTGAGCACGCCCATTCTTCCGTCGAGAAGGGCGCGCTCTCGCTCGGCGCAGGTCAAAGCAACGTCCGCAAGATTGCCGTCGATTCGGAATATCGCATGAAGCCCGATGCTCTGGAGGCAGCCATCCGGGCCGATAAGGCTGCCGGGCATAAGCCGTATTGCATTGTCAGCACGGTGGGAACGACCTCGGTGACCAGTATCGATCCGGTGCAGGAGATCAGCGAGATCGCAGTCCGTTACAACTGCTGGCATCACGTAGACGCAGCCTACGGCGGCATCGCTACGATCGTTCCGGAGTGCGCCTGGATGATAAAGGGCGCCGAACGGGCCGACTCGCTGGTGGTGAACCCGCACAAATGGATGTTTACGCCCATCGACTGCAGCGTCTTCTACACCCGGCGTCCCGAAGTCCTGCGACAGGCGTTCTCGTTGGTGCCGGAGTATCTGCGCACCGCTGAAGATCCGCGCGCCGTGAACTATATGGACTATGGCATTCCCCTTGGCCGCCGGTTCCGCGCCCTCAAGCTATGGTTTGTCATGCGCTACTTCGGACGGGAGAAGGTGGTCGCCATCGTACGCGAACACATCCGCTGGGCGTCTGAACTCGCCGAGTCGATCCGCGCCGACGACCGCTTCGAAGTAGTCGCTCCAGTCCCGCTGTCTCTCGTCTGCTTCCGCTACAAAGGCTCCGATGAGGACAACCGCAAGCTGATCGATGCAATAAACGCGTCTGGCATCGCATTCCTGGGCGGTAACATGCTCGATGGCCGCTTTGTGATCCGGCTTGCCATAGGAAACATCGGCACCCGGCGCGAAGATGTCTTCCGCGTCTGGGAGAAAGTACAGCAACTCGCCCCAGCGGCAGCGGCTGCGGCAATCTAGCGGGGATACAAAAAGAAATTCCGTGTGCGTGGAAAGCCCGACCTCCGGATGGAAGAACACCCCGGCTTTGCGGTCCAGCGGCGCGGCTGGCTGGCTGCGCGGTTGCAGGTAGCAGCGCTCCCGAATCGCGCGGCGCGTTAGGATGGGTGAGATGTCGAACGTTGTTTGCACCCGCCGGGGAGTGCTTCAATGCTTACCTCCCGCCCTCGCTTCTGCCGCTCTGCCTGTCTCTGCGCAGAACGGACCTCCACGCAACTCTCCTATCAGCGAGCCTCTAAACCTGGACACGAAGCGAATTGCTGCCTCGCTTTCCGCGATGGTCGACGCCGGGCGTACAGCCGGAGCCTCTCTGCTGATCTGGAAGGACGGCCGCGAGGCATTCTTCGGTACTGCAGGGTTTGCAGATCTCGAGTCGAAGCGAAAAATGGCGCGCGACACCATCGCGCAGATTTATTCCATGACCAAGCCAGTCACGGGCGTCGCGCTGATGAAGCTGTGGGAGCAAGGCAAGTTCGGTCTTGACGACCCGCTCTACCGGTACCTGCCGGAATTCGAGAAGATGCAGGTTTACGCGGGCAAGGACGATTCTGGCGCACCGATATATCGCCCTGCCGCACGCCCTATCTCGGTGCGGGATATACTGCGCCATACCGCCGGATTCGCCTACGGCGCAGGGGACACTCCCGCCCACGCGGCTTATGTCAAAGCCGACCCGCTGGCGCTGAGTATCGACTTGGCCGAGATGGGCAAGCGCCTGTCGAAAGTGCCTCTGGTCTACGATCCGGGCACACGCTGGCTCTACAGCATCGCTGTGGACGTTCAAGCTCTGCTAGCGGAGGTCGTATCAGGTCAGAAATTCGCCGATTATGTGCGCCAGAACGTGTTTGAGCCGCTGCGCATGCGCGATACAGCCTGGCGCCAGCCCGATGACCGGCTGCCGCGGTTCGCATCCGTCTACATGTCGCGCGAGGGCAAGTTGACCCGGCAACCCGATGCGAACCTCCGGCGCCTGAATTTTCAGGACAACCGGATGACCGCCGGCGGCTTCGGCCTGGCTTCGACCGTCGATGACTATATGCGGTTCGCGCGTATGTTACTCAACCAGGGCGAACTCGACGGGGTAAGAGTTCTGAAACCTTCAACGGTCAAGCTGATGGCCACCGATCACCTGGACCCAAAGATCACCGATCGGGGTTTCCTGCCCGGCAAAGGCTCGGTTGGATTCGGCATAGACTTCGCCGTGCGCATTTCGCAACCGCAGAAGCCGGAGGAAAGCCGCGGAGCCGTCGGCGAGTTCTTCTGGGATGGCGCTGCCTCCACGCTTTTCTGGGTTGACCCGGCCAACAACATGACTGCGGTTTTCTTCACCCAGAAAATGCCGTTCGACGGAACGCTTCACCGCGACATTCGTGCGGCGGTCTACGGCCCAACGTATCTTGGCCCGAAAGGCGACTAAACGCTTCGACCCCGTTCAGCCTTCCGCACCGCCTCAGCACAAGCGGGCATGCCCATGAACACGCCCGCGGCCATCGATACGGCAAGTGCTTTCACGGAATCTCCCCGTAGAATCTCCATCCAGTCTTGAATTCTCTGGTCAATGGCTGGTTGGTCAACGACGCGCGAACCAGTTCTACGGGCATCGAGTTCAGCTTCAGAATCGCGTCATGGAACTCCTTCAGCTTCATCCTGCCCGTCTCAACCAGTTCCCGCTTCAGAGCCCGGAACTCAAGCGCGCCGATCATGTACGCGATCTGGTACAGCGGACCGTACGCTCCTTCAAATGACCGCCGCACTTCCGCCGCCGCGTTCTCCCGTTCGTGACCGACTTTCTCCACCAGGAAATCCACCGCCTCTGCCGGAGTCATCTTTTCCAGATGGAAACTCAACGAGAAGATGATTCGCGCACAACGATGCATGCGCCAGAACAGCATTCCAATCTTGTTCTCCGGAGTGACGGGAAAACCGCGGTCCCACAACAGGAACTCCCAATACAGCGCCCAGCCTTCTCCCCAGAACGGGGTCCGGAAGGGCGCACGATACGGCCTGAAGCGCTCGTTCATGTATCGTTGCAGCCAGTGGCCAGGAATCAGTTCGTGATGCACGGTAGCCCTTGAAAAGTGCACATTATTCCCGCGCATGCTCATCATCTTCTCCTCGTGGGTCATGTTGCTGAGCGGGTATGACACCCGGATCACCTCGCCGCCCAGAAAAAATGGCGCTAACCGCTGCTGTTCGGCGGACATCATCTCCATGCGCCAGCCGTTGCGGGCCAGTTGGGGAACCGTTACCAGATCGTTCTTGGTCACGTAGTCGATCGCTTCCAGGGCCAGGTTTCGCACCAGGTCTGGCTGGTCCCCTGGCGAGACGTACAGGTTTTTCACATACTCCAGCGCGCGCTTCCAGTCGTCGCCATAGCCGAGTTCCCGCGAGGCTTTCTTCATCTCGGTTTCACACCATGCGAATTCCCGGTTGGCGATCGTGATCAATTGCTCCGGTGTGTACGGGATGAACTCGCTTTCCAGGTCCGCCAGCAGCGCCTCGCGCCCGATCGGGTCGCCGACAATCGTGTCTTTGTCATCTCTGCGAACCCCCGCCACGCGCTCCCGCAGCGTGGCCGCATACGTTTCGAGCGCCGCTGATGCCTTCTGGTAGGGCTGGCTCATCCACCAGGTGAACGCCGGATCGTAGCTTGAGTAGAAATCGTGCCAGCGCCGCAATACGCCGCGCAGTTCAGCGACGTGAGCCGCGGCACGGTTCGCCGCAGTCTTCTTCATCTGCAGCCCACCAGCCTTGCGGTTCAACTCCTGTACCGCTGTACCCAACTGGGCAATCTCGCCCGCAACTTTCCGCGGGTCGATGGGGTCGGTACGCTGCCGCGCCTCCCACAAAGCTACGATCTGCTCATGAAACGGCGCCGCCGCAGCCATCTCGCGCTTCCTCGCAGCAGCCAGGTCGAGCGCGCGCAGGTCATCCCGAATACGGTTACGGAACAGAATGTAGTCCACCTTGCCGTCCTGATTCAGCGCCTCGAACGGAATTCGGTCCAGCGCCGCGTTCCACACCGCGTAGAACTCGCGTAACGCTTTCTCCCGCCGCGCCGACATTGGAGCGTCGTACAGACGGTTCAGGTTCGCCAGGTCGCTTGAATAACGCAGCAGCACTTCGCGCAGGTCACCAGAGGCCTGTTTACTAAGCAACTCCTGCTCCGGAGCCTCATACACAAACTCCGCCGGCCGGAGCGCCGTTGGAGGAGCACCCAGCCCGGCTTTCGGCTGTGCGAATCCGGCCGAAATGGCAAGCAGCACACATGAAAAAAGGCGGAACATTCTGAGATTCTCCCCGCTATCGCGATCTCGCCGCAACACTCCTGAGTCCTCCGGCAACGCAGAACGGGTAAACTTCCGTTTTGGCGTCAGTGCGATGAACTGGAAACAGAGGGCGCTCGGGATCTTACAGAAAGGTGGCCTGGCCCGCCCCGCTTTCCACTTGTATGAGACTCTGCGCGGCTTCACGGGCAACTCCAGCGAGAAGGTAGACCTCAACTCAGAGCCACTGGCGATACCGCCCGCACGCCTGCGATTCAAAGTGGCCGGCGACGCGCGAGCCTCTTCCTTCCTCGACGGCGGCTTGAAGGCGGCCACCAGCTTGCGATCCATCGTGCGCAACGCAACGGACCTCGAATTGGCCGCGTGCTCACCGCTACTCGAGTTCGGATGTGGTTGCGGCCGCGTGCTACGCCATTTGTGCGATGTCCCAGGTCTCCACGGATGCGACTACAATCGCGAACTCACCGAGTGGTCCGCACGCCACCTGCATTTTGCACAAATCGCCGCCAACAGCCTCACGCCGCCGCTCCCCTATCCAGATGCGGCGTTCGGCTTGGTGTACGCTCTTTCCGTCTTTACGCATCTGCCGGAGCCGCTGCAACACGCATGGATCGCCGAACTGGTTCGCGTCCTCCGCCCCGAGGGTCTCCTGGTTTTCAGCACGCACGGTGAGTTCTACGCACCCGAACTCAGCGGCGCGGAGCAGGCACTGTACCGCGAAGCCAAGGTGGTTGTGCGCATTCCGGAAGGCGCCGGCAGCAACCTGTGCAACGCCATTCACCCGCCCGCGTGGGTGCGAAGCCGCCTGTGCGCCGGGCTGGAAGAGCTTGCCTTCCAGCCCGAGGGCGCACTTGGCAATCCGCGTCAGGATCTCTGGCTTTTCCGCAAAACTTCAGCCAGCCTGCGCTAAAATCGGGAGTTACCGCTTCTGTTGGACTGCCCTCCCGCGAAGCGTTTCCTTCTTTAACTTTTTTCAACGAAGCAATGGCGCAAAACGTATCTCTCGATTTCCTCGGCAACCTGACTCGTACTCACACTTGCGGCGAACTGCGAATTGATCATGACGGACAGCGTGTGCTGGTCATGGGCTGGGTCCACCGGCGCCGCGACTTAGGTGGTCTCATCTTCGTTCACCTGCGCGACCGCTACGGTGTGACGCAGATTGTTTTCCGCGCCGAATCCGACGCGGAACTGCACGAAAAAGCTGAGTCGCTGCGTTCGGAGTATGTCATCGCCGTCGAAGGCTTCGTCGAACGCCGCTCCGCCGAAACGGTCAACCCCAGCATCCCTACTGGCGAAGTGGAGGTCGTCGCGGAAAAAGTGTGGATTCTTAACGTCTCGGAACCGCCACCGATCCCCATGGAAGAGCATGTGGACGTAAGCGAAGACACCCGGCTGACATACCGCTTTGTCGACCTGCGCCGTCCCCACATGCAGCGCAACATCATGCTGCGAGCCAATGTCGCGCTCGCCGCACGCCAGGAAATGTACCGCCAGGGCTTTCTTGAAATCGAAACGCCCTTCATGACCAAGTCGACACCCGAGGGATCGCGCGATTTCCTGGTCCCCTCGCGGCTGCAACCCGGCTCGTTCTACGCACTGCCGCAGTCTCCGCAGTTGTTCAAGCAAATCCTGATGGTGAGCGGCTTCGACCGCTATTTCCAGATCGTCCGCTGCTTCCGCGATGAAGACCTGCGCGCCGACCGCCAGCCCGAATTCACCCAGATCGACATCGAGATGTCGTTCCCGCGCGAAGAAACCATCTTCTCCGTGGTGGAGCCATTGGTTCAACGCATTTGCGAAGTGGCCGGCATCAGTGCCAGTGCTCCATTTCCGCGCATCTCCTATGCCGAGGCGATATCAAAGTACGGCATCGATAAACCCGATTTGCGGCTTCCCCCGTTCCACGCAGTAGAGGATCTGTTCCCGGCCGAGGCGAATCTCACGACAGCGGGATTGCCGCTGGTCGCGATTGTCGTTCCAAAGACTGGCCAGCTTACCCGAAAGGAACGCGACGAACTGAAAGCGTACGGCCAAGAGCGCGGCCTGCGTGTGTACGACGATCCGAAACGTCTGGAGCGCGATTTCCCGGAACCCATGGCTAAAGTCCGCGAGCGCACGGGCGCCAGTGAAGAGGACACACTCCTGGTGGCTGGCTGGCCCGGACCGCCTAAGGGCCACCGGCCCGAGGAAACCGTATTCCTGGCGTGCGGACAACTGCGCCTGTTCGCCGGGCAGAAGTACAACGACCGGCACAAGCTCCTCGATCCGATGGATTTCCGTTTCCTCTGGGTAGTCGACTTCCCGATGTTCGAATGGGATGCGGATGAGAACCGCTGGCAGGCGGCGCATCACCCCTTCACATCGCCGCACGAACAGGACGTCGAGAAACTGATGACAGACCCGGCGCGCTGCCGCTCTCGCGCTTACGACCTGGTGCTGAACGGGATCGAACTAGCCTCTGGCTCGATTCGTATTCACCGCCGCGACGTGCAGTCGAAGATATTCGAAGCGCTCGGCTTCTCTACGGAAGAAGCGCTGCGCCGCTTTGGCTTCCTGCTGAAGGCCCTTGAGTACGGTGCTCCGCCACATGGCGGAATCGCGTTAGGTTTCGACCGGCTGGTGATGCTGCTCGCAGGCGAGACATCGATCCGCGACGTGATCGCATTCCCGAAGACGGCGAAGGGCACGGATCTGATGTGCGACGCGCCTTCAACCGTGGATGAGAAGCAGTTGCGCGAACTGGGCATTCAACTCCGCCGGCCTTCCTGAAGCGTTAACGTTGGATCCGCACGTATACTGCGGGTAGGTATGCCGTCCTTCCGCACTCTGAGCCGGCGCTCGCTTCTGGCCGGGCTTCCTGCGTTGCACGCTTCCGGAGTCGAGGCGCTGAAACTGCCGCGCCGAATTCGCGTTGCCATGATCGGCCTGGACGGCCACCCGACGGAGATCACAGATCCGCTCGATCAGCTCCCGGAGGTGGACGTTGTCGCTATCGCGGCGGCCGGCCGGGCTCAAATTGAGGAGTTCAAGAAAGACAAGCCGCGCCTTGCTGCGGCGAAATCCTACACTGACGAGCGCCGGATGCTGGACGCCGAGAGGCCCGACGTTGTCGCCGTGTGCAACAACAATGGTGAGAGAACCCGGGGTATCCTGGAGGCGCTCAGCCGCAAACATCACGTAATCGCCGAGAAGCCGCTGGCGCTCACCCGCACGGATCTCGACCGGGTGAAGAAAGCGGTCTCATCGTCGGGCTGCAAACTTGGAATGCTGCTGCCGCTACGATATGAAGCCCCATTTCGCGCGCTGAAACAACTTGCCGCAAGCGGCGAACTTGGCGAGATCATCCAGATGTCGGCGCAGAAATCCTACGTACTCGGCGACCGGGCGGCCTGGTACCGCAACGAAAAAACGTACGGAAGCACGATCCTGTGGATCGCGATTCACATGATCGATTTGATGTTGTGGACCTCGGGCCGGAAATTCGTTTCCGCGGCGTCCTACATGGGCCGAGTAGGGTTTCCGAACGCAGGAACGATGGAGACGACGGCTGCCACTGCTTTCCGCATGGATAACGGAGGCACGGCGGTTCTGCACATGGACTACTGCATGACGCCAACCGGGGTGGACGGTGGCGACGACAGGTTGCGGCTCGCCGGCGCCAAAGGTATCGCCGAGTACATGGCTGCAACCGGCGCCGTGACGCTGACCACCCACACGAAGAAACTCCACCGTATCGAGGAACTGCCCGGGGAAGGCAGCGTTTTCCGGGACTTCCTGGCGCACGTCTACACGGGCGCTCCAGCCACTCTGACGCTTGACGAGATTTACACCGGTTGCGAAGTCACCCTCGCGGCGCATGAATCCGCCGTGAAGGGCCGTATGGTCTCGATCTAAGTTCCATAGAAATCGTGGCGGGCGCGCTCGCGTTCCGCGGCTGTCTGCTCGGGTGTCGCTCCCAGGCGTTTCAAGATCGCTTCAATCATCGCCGTAGCGACTTCCGCTTCACCGGAAAACACTTCGTGCGCGCCTGCCTGCTTGAGCACGTTGTTGTGCGACTGGAAGGCGGAACGCGCGACAACATAGATCCGCGGATTCAGTTCCCGCGCGGTTCGTATCACCTCTGAGAATTCCGCCAGTCCGGGCGCCGAAACGATTAACGCGTCGGCCGCCTCGACGCCTGCCTCGATCAGCACTTCCGCTTGCGTCGCGTCTCCATAGACAGCCGCAAGCCCACCGCGGTGCAGACGCCTCACCGTCTCGATGTTCAGCTCGATCACTGAAGGCGTGATTCCAAGCTCACCCAACAGCCGGCAGACGCCTTCCCCTACCGGGCCATAGCCGACGACAACCGCCCTGCGGCCCGTCTTCGACGAGATGCCCTGGCTTTGCGGTGCGACCCTCGACCGCAGCAACTTGCCGGCAGTGCCCCGCGAAAGCCGTTTGTCCAGCTTCGGGCTCAACCTGTAGATGAGGGGGTTCAGCGTAATGCTCGCGATGGCCGTCGCGATGATCGCGTCGTTGGCGCCCTCAGGCAGGACTCCAAGCTGCCTTCCCAGCACGGCCAGCATAAAGGAAAACTCGCCCACCTGCGACAGAGCAATAGCGACTCGCGAAGCGGTTTGCGCTCCGTAACCCATCACCGCAGTGATCAAAAAGCCAACCGCCGGTTTTGCGATCAGCACAACCGCCAGCGCCACGCAAGTCAAAACGGGCTCCGCCAGGACCCTGCTCGGATCGAACAGCATGCCCACCGAAACGAAAAACAATACGGAAAAAGCGTCGCGCATCGGCAGCGCTTCCGATGCAGCGCGGTAGCTGAATTCGGATTGCCCCACAACGGTGCCTGCCAGAAATGCCCCCAGCGCCATCGAAACTCCAAAAAGTTCCGCCGACGCCACAGCAATCCCTAACGCGATCACAAGCACAGTAAGCGTGAACAACTCGCGCGAGGGCATTCTCGCGGCTGCCCCGAGAATTCGCGGAATGATATGGCCGCCGGGCCAGAGCGTTAACACGGACAGTGCCGCCAACTTCAGCGCCGACCAACCCAGCGCGGCTGGCAGTCCGTTCATCCCCGAAGCTCCAACGGCGGTTCCTGCCACTGACGGCAGAACGACAAGCGCGAACACCGTGAACACGTCTTCCACTACCAGCCAACCAATCGCGATCCGTCCAGTTTGCGAATGCAGGTCCCGGTTGTCAGCCAGGACCCGCATCAGAACCACCGTGCTGGCCACGGACAAAGCCATTCCAAACACCAGACCAGCCGCCCAACTCCAGCCCAACTGGCGGGTCGCCAACGCGCCGATCGCTGTCGCCGAGGCAATCTGCACCAGCGCGCCGGTCAATGCGATCCGCTTTACCGTCAGCAAGTCCTTCAGATGGAAGTGCAAGCCCACTCCGAACATCAGCAGGATCACGCCGACTTCGGCGAGCTGTTCGGCAAGTTCCCGGTTGGCTACGAAACCCGGCGTGTAGGGACCGAGAGCAACGCCCGCCAGAAGGTATCCGATAATCGGCGGCAGCCGCAGACGGAGGGCGACATACCCGAACACGAGCGCTGCCGCAAGGGCAGACGTGAGAGTGAGAATCAACTCGACGTTATGCATCGGAAGCAGCGCTGCGAATGAAACGGGAGCTTTCAGCCGGACTTACCGCACCGGCATGTTGTACGAAAAGACAAACTGTAACCGCACTTCGCTACCGCGAAACTGAGCGGGCAATGGCGGCAGCGGATACGAGGCGCTGATGCCAGCCACTGCTGCCCGGTCCAGTGCTTCCGCACCGGACGGACCGGCAATCACCAATTTCAGGATCTCACCATTGCGCCCGATCGAAAACTGAATCACTGTGCGCCCCCGGCGGCCCAAACGCACGCTTTCGGGGATCACGGCCAGCCAGTTGCGCTTCACCGCAGCCAGGATCTGAACCAGGTAGGGTTTGAAGTCGACTCCTTCCGGGTCGCTCAATAGTTCCAGCGTGCTGCCGGTCCGCCCCGGTGAAGGTGACTGCCGGAAAATGTCGGCAATGCCGCTGCCAGTATCCCCCATGTCGCCGACAATCAGCCCACCGCCCGCGCCGCCACGTGCAAGCGTCTGCCCGATCGCTTCAATGGAAGGCTTTGGCAATTCCAACTTCGGCGAATCCGCGCCACGCGGCGAGTTCCCGGCGGGCGATCCTACTCGTTCGAAGGCAATTTTGGGCTTTTCCGCTGTTTCGACCTTCGGCGGCGGGGGTGGTATGCCCTGCGGGATGCCTTGCGCCTTCGCGATGTCGACCGGTTGCGGCGTCATTTCGATCTTGGGAGGCTCGATTGCCTTCGGAGCGGCAGGTGGAGGAGCAGGGGGAGGCGAAAACTGCGGCTGCGGCTTCGGTGCGGGCGGTGGCGCGGGCCGGTCCTGTCCAGCCTTGCTGTTTTCTACGGCGGGTTTCGGCAACAGGCTCGCCAGGTCAAACTCCTTGCCGATCTTGCCCTGATTCGGCGCTATCTGCGTCAGGCGTTCCTGAATCAGCGATGGGGGCGGAGCCACCAGCGGCGTCGGTTTTCTGAAGTCCAGCGCCCGCACCTCAGGAGCCTGATACACCTGCCGCGTGGCGGGGATCAGCGGAAGGCCCAGGACCAGCAGCACGTGGAAAATGACGGAGATGGCGGCGGCGCGGCCGGCCCGGCCCGGCTGTTCCGGATCCCGCCAATCCAGAAGTAGCTCGAGTTCTGGCCGGTTCTCCATGTTCGGACACAAATGGGACGCGTTGGCGGGCCAAAAGTTGCCTAGCGAGTGAAAGGCTGAGCGACGATCGCCGCGTGTTCTTCAATTTTATCAAGGATGAGGGTCGCGGCTTCTAAAGCGCGCAGTCCTACTGCGCCGTCTACCTTCGGCTTTTGGCGCGTACGGATGCATTCGACAAATGACGCGAACTGAAGTTGCAGCGGCTCGCCCTTTTGTACCCCCGACGGCAGGATGCTAATCTGTCGCTTCTCGTCGACGGAAATAGCGACCATGTCCTGGCGTGTGTAATCGACGGAAACGTACTGCCCTGGCTGAAAGAAGCGCAGTTTTCTCACCTTTTCCGTGGAGACACGGCTTGCTGTCAGGTTAGCCACGCATCCCCCGGGGAACGCGAGCCGCACATTGGCAATATCCACCTTGGGCGACAGAATCGAGATACCGGCAGCACGAACTTCCTCGGGCGGCCGCCCCACCATCGAGAGCACGATGTCCAAATCGTGGATCATCAGGTCAAAAACCACATCCACGTCCAGGCTGCGAGGCGTGAAAATGCTCAAACGGTGAATCTCGAAAAACAGCGGGCGAGTCGCGATCTTCTCGGCCGCCGCCACTGCCGGATTGAAGCGTTCCAGGTGCCCGACCTGCAGAATGCGCCCGTTCTGCGCGGCGCAATCCACCATGGACTTACCTTCCGACGGCGAAAAGGCGAGCGGTTTCTCCACAAGCACATCACGGCCAGCTTTCAACGCGGCGATCGTAATCTCGCAGTGGGCCGTAGTCGGCGCCGCCACAATGACGGCGTCAGTCTGAGCGAGCAGCCCCTCTAAGTCGGAGGCGGCGGGGCATCCGAACTCCTTCGCGGCCGCTTCCGCACGCGCGGTGTCGATATCGTAAACTGCGGCCAGTTCGGCGTCCGTGCTCTGGCTGACCACGCGCAGGTGATTCCGTCCGAATACACCGGCGCCCACCACTCCGACTTTCATTCTTTCTCCTCATCGAGCGTCAGCCCGACAATGCTGATCCGCGCCGCCTCGGCCAGAAAGAGCATCTCATCGCGGTCGAGCAGCAAAGTGCGTCCGGCATCTACGGCTAGCGCGGTGGTTCCGGTTTTCTGCATCGTGCGAATCGTCTGCGGACCCGCCACCGGAACATCGAACAGCAGGTGCGCCCGCCGCCGCGAGCCTTTCACAAGTCGCAACGGCCGCCCGTTGACTAAAGACGCGGCGCGCTCCAACATCGCGTCTGTACCTTCCATCGCCTCCACCGCGACACAAGCCCTTTCGCTGATCGCGACGCTCTGCCCCACGTCGAAGCCGGACAGTGCCGCCGCGACACGCCTGCCATAGCGAATGTCTTTCCACTCGTCGCTATCCGGGGCCCGCTTCGTCAGCGTCCCTTCCGCGGCTAGTAGCGGCTTCAGCAGCGTTGTCGAGTCCGTAAGGTGGATGCCCTCCTCCTCCAGCACCCTCTGCACGCCGCCGATAAGTGCGTCCGTGTTGCGCGATTCGAGCGAGGTCAGCAGCCTGAACAGGCGCCAGTCCGGCCGGATGGAGGAGAACAGACTGACGTGCTTCACCTGCCCAACCATCATCACCTCACTGACCGATTCTTTCTTGAGTATGTCGATGAGCTTTCCCAGTTCGCCGATGGTGATCCAGTAGCAGCGCGACGCGAGTTGCTCCACTTCTGCGGGCGCGTTGTCCTTCACAGCGATCACTACGACTTCGTGTCCCAAGTTGCGCGCAGTTTCCAGCGCAAGAATCGGGAAGCGGCCGCTGCCCGCGATAACACCGTATTTCATTTGACAAAGCCGCGTTCGGACGCCGCGATGAAGCCGAGCAGTTCTTCGACTTCCGGGCTGCCTGGCACTTCAGCACGAATCCGCTCCAGCGCCTGGGACGTGTTCAGCCCGGCCTTGGTCAACAGGCGGAAACTCTTCTGCAACGCCTCGATGGCTTCAGCGGGGAAGCCTTTGCGTTCCAATCCGACCTTGTTCGCGCCGAAGACTTTGTTCTCGCGCGTACTCACGGTGAGCGAGAACGGGAGAACGTCCTGAGTGATCACGCTGTAGCCGCCGATATAACAATTGCGCCCCACCCGGCAGAATTGATGAATGCCGGTGAACGCGCCGATTCCGGCGCCGTCTTCGATCGTCACATGACCGGCGAGAGTCACGCCGTTCGCCAGAATAGTCCCATTCCCGACGTGCGCGTCATGCGCGATATGCGTGTAGGCCATTAGCAGGTTGTCATCGCCGATGGATGTCAACGACCCTCCGCCTTCGGTACCCCGATGAATGGTTACGAACTCGCGGATCCTGTTGCGATGGCCAATCCGCGTTTCCGCGCGTTCGCCCTTGTACTTCAAGTCCTGAGAGGCGACACCGACCGTCGTAAACGGATAAAACAGATTGTCCTCACCGATCCAGGTCGGACCTTCTATGTACAGGTTCGCCATCAGGCGCGTGCGCGCCCCAATCTCCACGTCCGCGCCGATGATGCAGTACGGTCCAATATCGGCATCGGAGTGAAGACGTGCAGCAGGGTCGATGATGGCCGTCGGGTGGACCGGCATCGGAAACGGCTCAGGCTTCGCCTTCGGCGGCGGAGTTCGTTTGCCCGCGGTCCGCGAGCTTGCACATCAATGTCGCTTCTGCTACGACTGCGCCATTCACCGTGGCCGTGCCCTTCATCTTGGCCACCGTCTGCTTGCGCTTCAGCACCACCATCTCGATGCGCAATTGATCGCCCGGCAACACGGGCCTGCGAAACTTTGCCTCTTCGATCGAGGCGAGTAACACCAGCTTGCTGTGCCGGTCAGGAATGCTCTTCAACACAAGTACGCCTGCCACCTGCGCCATCGATTCCACGATCAGCACGCCCGGCATCACCGGAAACTCCGGAAAATGTCCCAGGAAGAACTCTTCGTTTGCCGTGACGTTCTTGATGCCGACTACGCGTTCCGCTTCCAACTCGATAATCCGGTCCACCAGGAGCATCGGATAGCGATGCGGCAGTATGTCCCGAATTGCCAAGTTATCGAGTGTTTCCATGCAATCCCGTTATTATATCAAGCGATGCACGATTTCCTTACGCACGCGCAGTCCGAACAACGCAAGCTTATTTTGTTTCTGAAGGAACTGGTGGAATGCGAATCTCCGAGCGACTCGCCCGAGTCGCTAAACCGGTTTGTCGAGCTTTTCGCCGAACGTGTTGGCGATATCGCTGACTGCCGGACAGTCTCAGCCGGAAGCCGTTTCGGGAAACACCTGCGCTGCGATTTCCGCATGCCAGGACCATCTCGTAAGCGACCCGGCCGGATCCTGGGCGTAGGTCACTCCGATACAGTCTGGCCTCTGGGAACACTGCGTACGATGCCGTTCCGCGAAGAGGATGGGCGGCTGTTCGGACCCGGCGTGCTCGACATGAAGGCCGGGCTTGCGTTGTTCGTGTTTGCTCTGCGTATGTTGCGGGATCTGGACATACCGCTATGCCGGGAAGTGTCGCTGTGGATTGTGTCCGACGAGGAAGTGGGTAGTGAAAGCTCGCGCCCCCACACTGAGAAGATCGCCTCGAAGTCCAGTTCGGTTCTTGTGCTTGAACCAGGAACCGGCCTGACCGGCAAGCTCAAAACAGCGCGCAAGGGGGTCGGTGACTACACCGTCCGCGTCCGTGGGCGCGCCTCGCACGCGGGAGTCGATTTCACCAAGGGCGCCAGTGCGGTCGTGGAACTAGCCCGTCAAATCGAGCGCATCGCCGGATTCACCCAGATCGAGCGCGGGTTAACGGTCAACCCTGGGGTGATTCGGGGCGGCACTCGCACCAACGTTGTCGCCGCCGAAGCAGTGTGCGAAGTGGACATTCGCGTGGCGCGCATGAGGGACGCCGCACCGCTCGACAAGAAGTTTCGCGCTCTCAAGCCAATTGACAAACGCTGCAGCATCGAGGTCGACGGCGGACTGAACCGCCCGCCGATGGAGCGTACAAAGGGAATTGCCGACCTGTTCAGAACTGCCAAGAAATTGGCCGCCGGATTCGGCGTCGAACTCGAGGAATCGTCGACTGGCGGAGGCTCCGACGGCAACTTCACCGCGGCTTTGGGCATTCCAACCCTGGACGGCATCGGCGCCGTGGGGGAAGGGGCGCACGCGGAGAACGAGAGCATCCTTGTAAATCGTATTGCCGATCGCGTAGCGTTGCTCGCGGCACTGGTCGAGCATCTTGGAACTTGATCCGGAGCCGCAATTACTGCTTTCCCGGTTCAGGAGCTTTCTTCGGCGCCGGCTGCACCACCTCATAAGCACCCGCGCTGAAATAGATATTGCGTACCTGCCCGCGCGGACCGGTTTGGGGGATCGGTTTGCCATTGTGCGTAATGGTTACGCCGCCGGCATTGCCAAGCCTCACCCGGATCACCTCATCGCTCGAGAAATTCTTCGTCTCCCCGGGATTTAAGACGCTAGCGTGAACTTGCCTGCTCCCCACCCACACGTCTACCCAAGTCAACTCGCCGGCAGTGACGCTGATCGCTACTGCGCCGGCTGGTGCGGGTTTGGGCGCCTCGGGTTTGGCCGGTTCCGGCGCTGCGGCCGTCTCCGCGACCGCCGGCTGTGTCTGCGGCTCGGTGTTGGCGGGTTCCGACGGAGCTGTCTCAGCGGGTTTCGGCGGCTCAGCCTGGGGCGCCGGAACCGGTGACGCGGCCTGCTCTTGCTGGGTTTGCGGAGTGAGATTCTGCAGACCCGGTCTCCAGCGTTCATACAGCGTGAACACCAGCGTGCACAGCAGCAACACCCCGATTAGCACAGCCAGCGCTACGATCCACTTGCGTGTACTTTCTTCGCGGTGAACGCCGCCGCCCACGGGCATTGGCGGCACCTCATACGGCTTGTTCGGGATTTGCGAAGCAGTCGACTGTGCCGCAACCTGTTCTTGGCGAAGCGAATGCTCCAGGTAAGGCTCGTAGACGTTGTCCGGGATCTCCAGCAACCGCGCGTATTGCCGCACGAAGCTGCGGTAGAAGAAGCCTCCCGGCAGTGAGCTGTTATCGTCGCTTTCTATGGCCTCGAAGTACTTCGCGTTAATACGGGTCTGGGTCGCGACATCGCTAATCGACAGTCCTCGGGCTTCACGCTCTTGGCGGAGTCTCTGACCCAAAGTTTGCATAAGGTTAAGGACACGGGCCCTTGCGGGTATAATACAACAGTCGGTGCGCGGGAACGAGACGCCGGAAATCTCCGTAATCGTGGTCAACTGGAACCGGCGCGCGCTGCTGGAGGAGTGCCTGCGGTCGCTCGCGGCCCAGGATACCCGGGCATCGTTTGAGGTAATCGTTGTCGATAACGGCTCGCGTGACGGTTCGCTGCAAACCATTCAAGCCTTCGCGGAGACCGCTTCCTTTCCGGTCCGTCTGATCGCCAATCCGGACAACCGGGGGTTTTGCGTTGCGAATAATCAGGGAATTGAAGCCGCCCGCGGCGAGTATGTTGCTCTTCTCAATAACGATGCCGAGGCGGAACCGGGATGGCTTTCCGCGCTCCGCGAACCTTTCGATCTCTCTCCCGCCGTGGGGATGGCTGCTTCGAAAATCCTGGTTTGGGAAGATCCCCGCCTCATCGACAAAGTGGGTCATCTCATCTACCCGGACGGGCAGAATCGAGGGCGTGGCTCCGGTGAAATCGACCGCGGGCAGTACGACCGCCGGGAAGAAATTCTATGGCCTGACGGCTGCGCCTGCATGTACCGCAAGCGCATGCTTGACGAGATCGGTCCATTTGACCCGGACTTGTTCGCCTATGGCGACGACGCCGAACTCGGACTGCGCGCACGCATTGCCGGCTGGCGTTGCTACTACGCCCCCCAAGCCGTGGTCCGCCATCATCGAGGCGCAACTCTGGGCGTGCTGTCCCCACTCCGCCTCAAGCTTATCGAGCGCAACCGCGTCCTTCTCGCGGTCAAGCACTTTCCGTGGTCCCTGCTATGGCTAAACGGCGCGTATTATCTGCTAAGGATCGCGGGCGGAATGCGCGCGGCAATCCAGGGGCGGGGGGAAATCAGCCGCTTCCGGGGCTGGAAGGCGAAACTTCGAGCGGCAATGGCCATGCTCCAGGGGGATTGGGAAGCGCTGATGATGCTCCCCCGAACGTTGCGCAAGCGCCGGCGCCTGAAGCCACTGCGCCGTCTGAGCGAACGTCAGATCCGGCGCCTGATCCTCAGCCACCGCATCAGCCTGACCGAGTTGAACGAGCAGGCCATCCCAGCCCCGACGCAACAGCTGTAACTCAGCCAGCAATCGAGCAGGCGTTAGCAGGCGGCGAGGACGAGTGTCCCGCTTGCCAATGCCGCTCCAGCCAGACCCTCTGCAGTGGAACCGACCGTCTTTATCGCACCACGAAAGAAACTTTCCTCGTGGTGGAATGCAGTGGCTGCGGACTGCGGCGGCTGTCGCCTCGTCCGGCGCGCGAAAAACTCAGCCAGTACTATCCGGAATCCTATTGGTATGACCCTGGCGGCGATACCGCCGACCGGCTGGCCGAAACCTGGCGCCGCTGGGTTCTGCGGGACCACATCTCATTTGTGCGCCGCGCTTTAGCTGGTTCTACCGCCAAAGGCCTGGTACTCGATGTAGGCTGCGGCGGCGGACTTTTCCTGCGTGAACTCGGTTTGCCGAAGGAGCGAATTCTCGGACTTGATTTCTCGCTCACGGCAGCCTCGGTCGCCTGGAAAACCAACGGCGTGCCCGCAGTTTGCGCTTCGCTGACCGAGGCTCCACTCGCGCCCGGCAGCATCGCCGCGATCACCATGTTTCACGTGGTGGAACATCTTTACAATCCCGGCGCTTTTCTTGAATCTGCGCGCGAACTCCTTCAGCCCGATGGCCGTCTTATCATCCAAGTGCCCAACGCGGCGTGCTGGCAGTTCGTGTTGCTCGGGGAAAACTGGAACGGACTGGATATTCCCCGGCATCTGCACCACTTCCGGCCGCGCGATTTGGAGATTTTGCTGAAGGAGTGTGGCTTCGAGGTGCTGTCGACCAAGTACTTCTCACTGCGCGACAACCCGGCCGGCATGGCCACCAGCCTGGCGCCATCTCTCGACCCGATGGCGCGCCGGATCCGCGGCGGCAACGAGAGCCCAAATCTGAAGCTCCTGAAGGACCTTCTCTATTTCGGCCTTGTACTGGCGAGTTTGCCCTTTACGCTGCTCGAAGCGGCCTGCCGCTCCGGCTCGACGATCATGGTGGAGGCGCGTCCGCGCCCGTGAGATACGCTGCGATTCAGCGCCGTCTGCCGGGTCCGCTACGGCGCCACATCCTGCACTTCGAATCCGCCATCGAACAGGCAGTTTCCCGCTTCTCGCGCGAACTCCCCCCAAACTCCCGCGTACTCGACGCCGGGGCGGGGGAAGGGCAGTACCGGCATTTTTTCAACGGTCACCGCTACGTCGGCATTGATCTGGCCGTAGGGGATCCGACCTGGGATTACCAGTCGGGCCTGGATGTCCGTGGTGACCTTTCGCACATGCCATTCGCCGATTCCACGTTCGACGCGGCCATCAATATCGTCACGCTGGAGCATCTGTCAGACCCGCGTTCCGCGCTCTGCGAATTACAGCGCACACTAGCGCCGGGAGGTAAGCTGCTGCTGATCGCGCCCCAGGATTGGGAAGTGCACCAGGCGCCTTACGACTTCTATCGCTACACGCGCTACGGCCTCCGTCATTTGCTGGAATCGGCGGGGTTCCACGAAGTGCGCGTGTACCCAATCGGCGGATTCTTTCGTCTGTTGTCCCGGAGGCTGTGGAACTCACTCCAGTTCTTTCATGGAATCGGTTGGTTGCTGTGGTTGATCGCGATCGCTGTTCCGGCCCTGCTGTTGCCGTATTTCGATAACATCGACCGGTACAAGGACTTTACACTGGGCTATAGATGCCTCGCGCGAAAACCGTAATCGCCCCCGCACTGTTCCTCCTGACCGCTTCGCTGGCGGCTGCGGATTTCGACGGCGTAAGCGCTCTCGAATACACCCGCCGAATCGTCTCCATTGGCCCCCGCACCTCCGGCAGCACCGGCATGAAGAAGCAGCAGGCGCTGATCCTGGCCGAACTGAAACGGTGTGGCTGCGAAGTCATCGAGGACGCGTTTGTGGCGAAAACGCCCGCCGGTGCGATTCCAATGAAGAACCTGATTGCGCGCTTCAAGGGGACCAGCGGCAGAGCGCTGGCGGTTAGCGGGCACTACGACACGAAGCGCTTCTCCGGGTTCACTTTCGTCGGGGCGAACGACGGGGGTTCATCGGCGGGATTCCTGCTCGAGATGGCGCGCGCGTTGCGAGGCGTGCCGCGCAAGGACGACATCTACCTGATTTGGTTCGACGGCGAAGAAGCGATTCGCGAGTGGACTGCAAACGACAGCCTTTACGGCAGCCGCCACCTCGCCGAAAAATGGGCTGCGGATGGCACGCTCGCACGGTTGAAAGCTCTAATCAACGTCGACATGATCGGCGATAAGGACCTGCATATCGTCCAGGAGTCTTATTCGCCTGAAGGATTGCGGCGTTTGATATGGCAGGTAGCCCGCGAGAAGAGCAAGGCCGCCCACTTCTCAGACCAGGAAGGCGCCATCGAAGACGACCACGTGCCGTTCCTGCGCAAAGGCGTGCGCGCCATCGACCTGATCGATTTCGAATACGGGCCGAGCCACGAATGGTGGCACAGCGCACAGGACACCATGGACAAGCTGAGCGCCGGCAGTTTTCAGGCTGTGGGTACGGTCGTGCAGGAGACGCTGCGGCGTCTGGAGCAGCAATAGTAGTTGGCCAAGATGACTCGCCGTCTCGATGACGGCGCGCTGACACCCACCGGCGGGGTTGGCAATGACAGTCGAGACAACCGTGCGTGGCGCAAACCCGCACGCCGAAACCACCCGCTTGCGCAGTGCCTCCCGCGCACGGTGCACGCGCACTGCTGCATTATTCGGCGTGATCCCCGCCTTGGCGGCGAGGTCAGACAGACTGCCATCGGCCAGGTCGACTGCCTGAATGGCTTCCTTGTATTTCAGGCTTCACACTTTCGAGCAGGCCCAGAACACTGGCAGATCTCGCCCCGGGAAATGTCATCCGGTTCCTGATGCGTCTCAAGATGAGTAACCAACTGCTCAGACGCACGTTCGGCTGAACCCTTCTGGCGGTAGTAATCTAATCACAGCGTTGCGCAGTACCCGGTAAAACCATGCCACAACGCTCTCCTCATCCCGCACCGGGCTACCTTTTTCAAGACCGCGCACAACCGGAACTCGGCCGGCGGGATCACTTTTCGACTTTGCCTGCACGCTGTGCCAGCGCATCCCGCTCAAGCTGTAGCAACTCGATCCGGCGGCGTGCCTTCACACGCTCGTCCACGGCGTGCCAGAACTTGTGGAAGTAATCGAGGGCGGAATAGATGGTCAGCACCACAACACCCCACAGAATCCAACGTACCGCCGGCTGAAGGACAGGTAGGTCGTCGGCGATCATCACAAGCGAAACCGCGGCCACCTGAGCCATCATTTTCGACTTTCCCAGCTCGCTGGCCTGGATCGTATAACCTTCGCTGGCCGCGATACTGCGCAACCCGGAGACGGCGAATTCCCGCGCGACGATCAGAATCGCGACCCACGCCGGCACGCGGTTCACCTGAACCAGCGCGATCAACGCCGACGAGACCAGCAGTTTGTCGGCGATCGGATCGAGCAGCATTCCGACCGTAGTAATCTGGCCCCATCGCCGCGCCAGATAACCATCTATAAAATCAGTGAAGCCCGCAGCCAGGAAGATCACCAACGCGAGGATTTCGTTGGTTAATACCGCTCCGCCGATTTGAAAGCGAAGGTCTTCCTGCACCAGCGCCGCCACCAGCAGAGGCACGAAGAAGATCCGTAATAACGTCAACGCGTTAGGGATGTTCATCGCACCCGCTCCGGAGTGCAACTGTGGAAATCGGCAAGAGCGAATTCGTTAGAAATCAAAGGATTTCTGCGTTGAATCCAACGGAATTTCACAACGTTTTCCACAGCACTCAAGGCCGTTCGACCAGGTACGCCTGCAACTTCCTGCGGACCGTTTCCGGCGCATCCGCCTCCACCCAACAGTCAGTATCGGTGAATCTCTCGCCTGTGACAAACGCACACTCGTGCAGGAACCCGCGTGGCGCCAGGTCCGTCAGCGGGAAACGGAAGATGGAATGCGTCACCGGGTCCGCTGGCAGCAGTTGGTCCATCTTGTTAATCAGTGCCCCGATGCCATCGCCCGTGTGCGCCGACACACTGACCCAGGCTGCGCCCCCGAGTTCCCCGGAAAGCCTGCGCCCCAAAGCTTCTAGTTCTTCCACGCCACCTGTAACGAGGTCTGCCTTATTCAGCACGAGCAATTGCGGAGTGCTCTCAGCGCCTATCTCGCCCAGCACCTTGCGGACATGTTGTGCATGTTCCGGTGCGTGGGCACTTGAGGCGTCCAAGACGTGCAACAGCAGCGAGGCTTCAGTCACTTCTTCCAGAGTTGCGCGGAACGCCCGGACGAGGGTGGTCGGCAACTGGCGGATGAATCCTACCGTGTCGCTAAGCAAAGCGCGTCTCCGTGACGGCAGAACGATCTGACGGACGGTGGGATCGAGTGTCGCAAACATCTTCGCGTCCGCAATGACGCCGGCGCCGGTCAGCCTGTTGAACAGTGTGGATTTCCCAGCATTGGTATAGCCGACCAAAGCTAGCGTCACCAACGGTACCGCTTGCCGCTGCCGCCGCTGCACCGAGCGGGAGTTTCGTACCGCCTCCAAGCCCTGTTCGATTTTCTTGATGCGCTGGTGAATCCGACGCCGATCGGTTTCGAGTTGCGTCTCGCCCGGCCCTCTGGTTCCAATACCGCCGCCTAGCCGTGACATCGAGGTTCCCCGGCCGACCAGGCGAGGTAAAAGGTAGTTCAACTGAGCCAGTTCCACCTGCAACTGGCCCTCGCGCGTTCTCGCCCGGCTGGCGAAAATGTCCAAAATGAGCTGCGTGCGATCGAGTACCTTGCACTCCAGCAGTTTTTCAAGATTGCGCTGCTGGGCGCCGCTCAATTCGTTGTCGAACAGCACCATGTCAAGGCCATAGCCTTTGACTAACCCTTTCAGCTCTTGGAGTTTACCGCCACCCAGGATGGTAGCTGGATCGAGTGCGGGCCGAGTTTGATGAATACTCTCCACCACCTCGGCTCCGGCGCTTTCCGCAAGTACCTTCAGTTCGTCGAGCGACTCGGCCGAAACACTAGACACCACACCCTGCCCGCGTGGCGCCCGGGTCCGCGCCGTTCGCTCAACACCTACCAGAACGGCCCGTTCACGCTGGTTTGCGTTCAAATGCTTCCTTTGGGACCTTAATGATCTTGCACGTCAGCGGTTACCAGCGGTTGCGCCGGTGTACCTGGCGTCGACCCGCCCGCACCCATTGCTGCATGCGCTCCCATCCCCGGAGATCCGGCGTGCATTGGCTTGGAGACGACTACCGTTGAAATTGCGTGTTTGAAAATCAACTGCTCCTGATTGTTCGTCTCCAGGATTACCGAATACTTGTCGAAGCTCTTGATCCGGCCTGAAAGTTTCACCCCACTCATCAGGTAGATAGTCAAGAAGGTTTTGTCTTTGCGCGCATTATTCAGAAATGCTTCTTGGATGTTCTGCGCGAGCTTCTCAGTGCTTCGCCCTTTGGCGCTCGGTGGCGCCTTTCTTACTTCTTCCATGGCACCGGCCCTTCCCCCGTCCGCTCAGTAGCGGATCGCGTGGATTCAAAATCGCTCGATCCGGTATCGAAAAGAGCTCCAGCCTACGGTTGCTCCGCGCTTCGAGCCACGGATGCAGACGGATCTCCCAGACCTGTCCCGCAGGTGTGAATAAAGTGTAATCGCTTCTGCTGTATAGGGCAAGAGCAACATTACGGTAATGTGTATAACTTTCCACTGATTCGCGGCCAAGCGTCTGCGCTATGCTCGACCTAGTGGCTGCACGGGAAACGCTGGGGTTTCGAATTGCCCTATTCAGCATCGGCATTGGGATCATCCTAGCTGCCACCAAGCTGCTCGTAGGCACGCTCGCCGGCTCCACCGCTGTAGTGGCAGATGGTGTCGAATCCGTTGCCGACGTATTCGCCTCCAGCATACTCCTGTTCGGGCTGTGGGTTGCCGCGCGCCCTGCGGACGCGAACCATCCATATGGACACGGAAGATTTGAGACTCTGACCGGTTTGGGAATTGGCCTTGGGCTAGCCATTACCGGAATCGGGATCGCCAGCAGCGCCTTGAACAGGATCGGCGAAACCCACCCGCCCCCGGAATCCTTCGCTGTCTGGCCGCTTATGGCTTCCATCCTAGCCAAGACTGGCATGTCTGTTGCAAAATTCCGCACTGGCCGCAAGATCGGCAGTTCTGCTCTTCAGGCCGATGCCTGGAACGACACTGTGGACATACTCTCGGGTCTGGTGGCTCTCGCGGCGGTCGCGCTGACCCTGATCAACCCTGCGCGGTGGCTCGCTGCGGACCACATCGGGGGCTTCCTGGTCGGGTTGATCGTTGTCTTCCTGGGGCTGAGGGTGGTGCGTGAGACCATTTACCAGCTCATGGACACGATGCCGGATGACCAAACCATGGCGCAGATACGCGCAGTCGCCACCTCGGTGCCTGGGGCGCTCGGAGTGGAAAAATGCTTTGCCCGAAAGACCGGACTGCGCTATCACGTCGACCTCCACCTTGAGGTGGATCCCGACATGAGCGTGCGGCATTCCCACGAGATCGCCTCCCAAGTGCGGGACCGGGTGAAAGAGCGTCTGGATTGGGTCGCGGACGTGCTCGTACATGTCGAACCTTACGGCCTGGAGTAGAATGGCCAGATTATGTGGCTCGCCCGTCGCACGTTCCTAAGCGGCTTGGTCGCGCTTCGCGCCCTGAAGTCCCAGCCAGTGGCGCGCATTGACCCCGGGCGCCTCAGGGCATCCATAGAGGCACTGAGCACCATTGGCCGTCCGGCTGGAGGCTCCTTCCAGGACGGCGTTTCCCGGCTCGGCTACTCGGACGCAGATCTGGCAGGCCGGGCCTACTGCATGCGGTTGATGAAAGACGCAGGCGCCAGCGTCCGTATCGATGCCGCGGGCAACATCTTCGCACGCCGCGCCGGAACCAACGACCGGCTTCCACCGGTGCTATTCGGCTCGCACATCGATTCCGTTCGCAACGGCGGCAACTTCGATGGCGACCTGGGTTCGCTCGCAGCCATCCACATCCTGGAGTACTTACGCAGCGCCGGAATTCAGACGCGCCATCCGCTGGAAGCGGTGATTTGGTCCTGCGAAGAAGCGTCGTTCGCAGGCAAAGCGCTCAACGGGAGCCGTGCTGTTACCGGCGGCCTGCGCCCGGGCGAATTGGAAGATGTTTCCGAAGGACGCTCCAAGGCAGAAGCTATGCGTCGCGCCGGTGGAGATGTCACACGCCTGGAATCGGCACAGCTCAAGCCGCAGGGCTATCACGCCTACGTCGAGTTGCACATCGAGCAAGGCGGAACACTTGAGAAAGCCGCAATTCCCGTTGGCGTGGTGGACGGAATTGTCTCAATCGACGACTACGACATCTATATTGAAGGTTTCGCAAATCACGCGGGCACAACGATGATGCGCGATCGCAGCGACGCCATGGTCGCAGCGGCGGAAGTGACGCTGGCGGTTCGCGAGATCGCGACCTCAGAACCCGGGCGCCAGGTGGGCACGGTCGGGCACGTCGAAGTCAGTCCCAACGCGGCCAATGTGATCCCTGGCAAGGTTCACCTGACCGTGGATTTCCGCGACCTGTCTGAAGAGAAACTGGCGCGCATGGGCGCCAGCCTGCATGAGCGTTGCGCAGCCATAGCCGGGAAGACGCACACGAAGATCGAGGTCCGGCACGCTATGCACGCCAAACCCGCTCTAGCCGATGCGGGCGTGCAGAAGGCCATCGAAAGCGCTGCGCGAGGCCGGAACCTGCCTTTTCAACACATGCCTAGCGGCGCCGGGCACGACGCGCAGATCGTAGCACCGCGCATTCCCATGGGCATGATCTTCGTCCCCAGCATCGGCGGTATCAGCCACTCTCCCAGAGAACTGACAAGTTGGGAAGACTGCCATCGCGGCGCTGAAGTCCTGCTGAGCACAGTCCTCGAACTCGCCAGGTAGGGACCAATTACATGACCACAGCTTATCTTGCTTCCACGGTCCCACGCACCGCCCAGGCTCGTGCCGGTAGCGTAAACGCGGAACTCTCTGAGGCCAGAGTCAGTTTCTGCCCCAATTCCGCACGCAGCCGCTTCCGCCGCATGGCATCTAGCTTCTTCACATAGGCTCCGGCCGGACCCTGCCCCAATAGGAACGGCTCCCAGAAGTCGTCCAGCGATTGAAACTGCATGGTGATGTCTAGCGGCTTTTCCTGCACGCCAATCAAGCCGCCTTCTCTCCACAGCGCCGCCAATTCACCTTCCCGGCATAACCTTATCTGCGCTTCGTCCATCTTGGCTGCCGCTGGATCCACGGCGGCTACCGCCTCCCAAAAGACGCGCAACATTCGCATGCCTTCGCCATACTCCCAAACAGCCGCCACCACTGGTCCTCCCGGCTTGATGACTCGCCTTATTTCCCCAACTGCCTTCTTCGCGTCGGGAATGAAATTGAATACCAGCAGCGATAGCGCCGCATCGAACGCACCCTGCGGCAGATCCAATTTCTGCGCATCGCCCGGCTGGAAACGCACCCGGTCGCCGAATGTGTTTCTGTTCGCGGCGTACGCCACATATTCCTTCGACAAGTCGACCCCAGTCACGCGGCACTGCGGAAACCACTTCGCAATCTCAAACGAGAGCACGCCAGTGCCCGATCCAACATCAAGGACATGTTCCTTGCCGCCCAGCCTGGCGAAATTCACCAGTTGCGGCGCCAGAAGAGCGCTCCAGCGTCCCATGAATCGCTGATACGCTTCCGCATCGCCAAACATAACTGTACGGTCAGGTAATTGTCCCAGTAGCTCACCCGCGCCCAAGGCGGCGAGCAGTTCCCGGCGTAACAGCATACCCAAGTGTAACAGCGGGAGTTGCTTGATTCACAATCGTGCACCCCAGCCGGATTCCGCGGACGTCCACGGTTGCAGGGGGTGGCACTTTCAGCGCCTCCAGGCCAAAGACAGAAAACGATACGTACTATAGTACCTGGTACAAACTCGGATCAAATTACTATTTGCCACTCATGACTTACCTGTTAGTATCGCGCAGTAGATGGCAAACCCTGCTTTCTCCGCTCCCGGCCCAAAGCGATGTTTCGTGCTCCCGACCGTTGCCGAACGGAGCCAGGGAGCGCGTTGTGCTGAAACTCCCGCCGCTGACGGCGTCGTTAAAGCGCCATGCACCTTACCTTATTTCCGGCGGCAGCAAAGTTCCGCCTTGCCGGAGCGGTTCGAAGCGGTCCAGGGGCTTCGAGTTGTGGCAATGCTCATGGTCTTTTCCTTCCACTGGAATCAGCTTCTTGGGGCAAAGTGGCCTAATCCGTTTTCGTCATGGTTCCTCTCACAAAGCAACCTGGGCACTAATCTGTTTCTGTGTATTGCAGGTTGTTTCCTACATGCATCTCTCACCAGACGGCCAACCAGCTATAAGGATTTCCTGGCGCGGCGTTTCTGGAGGCTGTATCCCGTTTACGCCTTTGTTCTCACCCTCGTCGTAGTATTGGATACGCTCGCAGGCTCCGGACGCACCGGCCTCACGGGACATTGGCAGGATCTATGGCTACTCGGATCCAACTACCTCCTAGTTCCGGCTTTACTTGAAGATCGCCTGATTGTCGACGCCAGTTGGACACTTGCCTACATCGCGGTATTTACCTTGTTTGCACCTTATATTAGCCGTCTGCTACAGAGTTTGCCTGCGGGTTCTCGAGTTGCAGCCGCGGCCGCCTTTTGGCTGTTTTCGCTCGCAGCCAGCTACTCGCTGCATTGGTTTTCACCGCGTGTTAGCCTCCTGGCGGCAGGCATCTTCGTCTGGGAGGCCCTGCAATCCCAGCGCCGCTGGCCGCTGGTCATCGGCTTGTCACTGCTCGTCTTGGCACTGGGCGCTTCACTGAAACTGGCGCTTGTCCCGCCGATTCTGATGGTCTTTCTAATTGGGCCTGGCCCGGTCAGGGCAGCTCTTTCGACGCACGCCCTACAAACACTGGGCGAACGAAGTTATTCCTTCTATCTGTGTCATGGAATACCGGTTGTATTGGCGGGGCACTTTCTGAGCCGGTGCACCCCGGTGGAGGCTGGTCTTCTGACACTCGCGGTAATCGCCTCTGCCCTCCTTTTCAGCGAGTTTGTATACCGGACAATCGAGTTACCCTTGCGGACGGCTCCCAAGTTGAGATCCGTCTCCAGACACCCAGCTTCCCGGCCCACCGCCAGCCTGTGGGCTCCTATGACCAACCCGGACCGCCTACGGGCAAGCGCTTCAGACTAACCAAGGTCAAGGAGCGCAGGCGTTAGTTCCAACGATCTGACGAAACGCTGCCAGACTGGTGAAGGGCCGCTGTGAGAGCCATTTCTCCCGCTGCTGCCCGCTAAGCCCCGGAATCATGCGCAGCACACCCTCAGGAGCCGTATTGATGTCAAGTACCAGCGGGCTGGAGGAACCGAACACTGCGATCTTGATCTCCACCGTACCCACTTCGCAGCGCAGTTCCGGGCCGAGTTGCGCAAGTAGCAGGCGTGGATCCCCCGCGATCTGGTCGCGCCATTTCTTGCGGGCGGACATGATCCCTGGCAGGTCCATCTGCTTTTGGTCGATCTGCAGAGTGGCCAGGTAATGTTTGCGCCACATTTCGGCGGCAGTGCGGTCCGCAAACGCGCCATGGCTCAGGTCGAGCAGCGCGTCGGTCATCGCGCTCTTCTCCTCAGGGAACAGCCTCATGTAGGCGATTGCCCATTCCAGCAGCCACGGCGTCTCGGGTTTTGCTTCCACACTGTCGAACACTTCGCGCATCGCCCGCATGGCCCGTTCTTCGCGTTGCGCGAGGATCTCTTCCGACGGTTTAGCAGCGCCGCGGATCATCCATAAGAAGAACGCACTCGCGACAAATCCCTCGCTCTGCACCAGGGCTCCGGCATCGCGGATAGAGGCGAAATCGCGCGCCTTTTCCAACTGCACGCGCAGGTAATCCGGGCCTTTGAACGCAGGTTCAAAGGAAAAGTGATTCTCCCGCACATCGAGATACCGGGACACGTTCTGCGAATAGGATGCCAGATCCGACGCTCCGCGGAAGAACTCCACTGCCTGATACGGCCCGTCGCCGAAAACGACGCCTTCGCGATGAAAACGCTGCCGCGCCGCCGCTGAAGTGGCATAGTGCGCGCCAACCGCCTCCCAGTGGATGGCATACCCTTCGGAAAAAGCCGTCGCGCGATTACTCAATGCCGCCGTCGAGTGTGGAATCGATGCAAGGTCGGAGCCCTCGTGCTGCCTGCCGCCCGCGAGCATCGCCATCGCCACGTGGCCGGTTTCATGCAGCAACGTATCGCCGAAGCTGCGTTCATTTGGCGAGAGCAGGACGTAGGCGTGCCGCGGATGCTCCTCGATCGAGTTGTTGTCGCGCTGGATCCGGAACCCCACGCTGGCGTGATTTCCTCCGGGCAGCACCGCAATGTAATACTCAACCGGCTGTTTCTGTGGGTTGCCCTTCTCCTGCAGAATCTTGAAGGCCGTCGCATAAGCCCGGAAAGCGCGCTGCGCAAGTTCGTTGTTCAACCATGGCCGGTACTTCTCGCCTTCCACCTGACGGTAAAGCGGCATTCTCTCACGCACTTCGGCGCGGTTTGTGTTCACCTCGGCCAGCGGCTCGAGAAAGACGGGGGTTTGCGCGGCGGCGAAACCAGCCGAAAGGAGCAGACAGAGAGCGGCGGCAGTATGTCTCACTTGTTTTCCCGATGATTGAGGACGCAAATTCTGGCCGTCAGGTTCGTGCTACTTCCTGGCGCCGGCGATCTCGGTCACCACCTCAAAGTTGTAGCGCACGAAGCGGTGCAATGCTTCCTCGAGAATCCTCTCCTGGTCGGAATGCGCGCCGAATCCTTTCGGCCCGTCCTCAACATCGATCATCGGCCCGAAGCCATAACACTGCACGCCTTTAGCGCGCAGGAATGCCATGTCGGTGGCGCCAGTGGCCATCCAGGGTAGCGTCGGCACGTTATAAAGCCGCTTGTTGGCAGCTTCCAGGATGCGGAACACTTCGCTCTTCGTATCCGAAGCCGGCGCCGGAGGCCGCTTGTTGCGCGCCTCACGAACGACCTCGATGGCCGGATCGTTCACGATTTCTTTCACCTTCTTCAGGAACGCTTCCATATCCTCATCCGGTAATGCACGCACATCCAGAATCGCTTCCGCTTCTGACGGAATTACGTTGATCTGATACCCGCCCCGAATAATGTTCGGCGAAATTGAGGTTCGCAGCATCGAACTATGTCGTGGCTCGTTGGCCGCAAGGTAGCGCTGCACTTCCATCGTCCTGGCCGGGTCGAGCAGCGCTTTGTAGCGCGCCGCCTCCTCCGCCGGGACGATATTCGCCAGGCGCTCAAAATAGGTGCGCGTTGTGTCGTTCATCCGCATCGGAGGCAGCCACGCCGCCACCTTTTGCACCGCCGCCGAAAGATGCGCAATCGCATTCGATTCAAGCGGAACCGACCCGTGACCGGCAGGTCCGCGCGAAATCAACCGGATTCCCTGCGGGATCTTCTCCGCCGTTTGAATGTTGCCTGCCAGCGGCCTGCCGTTCTGGCGCGTAACGGTGCCCCCCTCGGCCAAACAATATTCAGCTTCAATTTCTTTCCAGTGGTTGTTCACCATGAACTCGATCCCAACCACCGTGGATGCTTCCTCGCCCGCCTCGAACAGGAAGATCACATCGCGGTCCAGCGCCGCCTTGCGCCGGTGCAGCAACAAAAGGGTCATCAATGCCGCTGCGACATTGTCCTTGTCGTCAACGGCGCCCCGTCCGTAAATGTACCCACCTTCGCGGTGGGCGCTGAACGGTGGATGTGTCCATTTGGCCGGATCGACGCGGACCGTGTCCGTGTGCGCCATGATCAGCAGCGGCTTCTTCGCTCCGCTCCCCTTCAAGCGGACTACCAGGTTGGCGCGTGAAGGCTCCTGAGCGAAGGTCTGGCTCGGAATGCCCTCGGCATCCAGCACCCGCTTCAAGTAATCGACAGCCCGCGTCTCGTTCCCCGGCGGATTCTGCGTATCGATTTGGATCAGTGCCGAGAAATGCTTCAGCGTCTCGGCTTCCTGCGCCTTCCAGTCGATCGTCTGCGCAGGAGCCATGGAGGTCAGAGCGGCAAGACCAAGCAAGCAGCGGAATGTCATGAGAATCAATTCTAAGCTGTCCACCTGTGTGCCGGAAATCTCTGCCTGCGGGAGCCGCTGGTGCTATCAACGAGCCTGCCCGGCGTGCGCCCCGCCGGGACCGACAATACATCTGGAAGCGGGACCCGTAATCTAATTTCCTTCATGCCAGTGGGTTGAGTTGCCCAACACGCTCGGCATGTCCCAGTTCGCCGACGGCGGCATCATGGCTTCGAAACCGTATGCCGCGACAGGCAAGTACATCCAGCGCATGAGCAACTACTGCTCCGGCTGCCGCTATGATCCGGCCCTTTCGACCGGCGCCAAGGCCTGCCCCTTCACAACCCTGTATTGGGATTTTCTGCTGCGCCATGAAGCGCGGCTGGGCGCGAATCCGCGCATGCTCATGCAACTGCGCAACCTGGCGCGGCTGCACCCGAAACAGAAGTCAGGCATTCAAGTCCGAGTTGAGGAATTGAGAAAAAGCTGGTGATCGTGCGGCTGCGAATCGCTGGTGCGCCAAGCCTCGGCAGCACATCCGAATCGGGCCTTGAAGATGGCCTCCAGACGCCGAAAACGCTCCGCGCCCCAAAGTTACAGGCTTGGAATGACCGCCATGCTACCCTCCGGGTATAAGCTCTATGCGATTCACCCGCTTGTGGTTCCTTGCCCTATGCGCGGCTTGGACGGTTACCGCCGCCGACCGCGTACCCCCGTTGAAGTACACCACGACAACGCTCCCGAATGGCCTGAAAGCCGTTGTAGCGGAAGACCGCTCCCGGCCAGTGCTCAACCTTCAGGTCTGGTATCACGTTGGATCCAAGGACGAACGCGAGGGCCGAACGGGGTTCGCGCACCTTTTTGAGCACATGATGTTCCGCGGCTCGCGGAACGTCGGGCCCGAGGAACATATGCGTCTGGTCCGCGAAGCGGGCGGTGAGGTGAATGCCTACACCACGTTCGACGTCACCGTTTACTGGCAGACTGTACCATCCAACTACCTGGAGCGGATGCTCTGGCTGGAAGCCGACCGCATGAAGTCGCTGGTCATCAACGAGGAGAACTTCACCAAGGAGCGCGAGGTCGTCAAGGAAGAACGCCGGCTGAGAATCGAGAACCCACCCTACGGGACGCTGATGGAAGACGCCTTTGCCGCGACCTTCGAGAAATACCCATACCGCCATCTCCCGATCGGCTCGATGGAGGATCTCAACGCCGCCACCGTGAAGGACGTCCAGGACTTCTTCGATACCTACTACGTTCCCAACAACGCCACTATCGTGATGGTGGGGGATTTCGACACTAAGGAAGCGTTCGCTCTTATCGACAAGCACTTTGGCAAAATCCCTCGCGGTAAGAAGCCGATCCCCCGAGTTACCGCCACGGAGCCCGATCAAACCGCGCTGCGCGAAATCACAAAGAAGTACAAGAACGCACCGCTCGAAGGGGTACTCAGCGCCTACCACTTGCCGCCGATGGGCCACCCCGATTCCTATGCATTGGAGATCGCGTCCACCATCCTGTCCGCCGGTCAAAGTTCCCGTCTCTACCGCCGCCTCGTCTACGACGAGCAGGCTGCTGTCGCGGCTCAGGGACAGGCGATGTTTCTGGAAGGTCCCTCTCTGTTCTTCGGATTCGCGCTCGCCAACCAGGGTAAGAACGTGAAAGAACTGGCGTCCAGCCTGCGCTTTGTTTTTGAGCAGATGAAGAAGGAACTTGTCAGCGACGAGGAATTGACGAAAGCAAAGAACCAGGTCATTTCCGGCTCCATCCTTGGCCGCCAGTCGGTGCAGGCCAAGGCTGACTACCTTGGCAACATGACAGTCCTGCGCGGCAACCCCGAACTCTACAACACTGAGCTGCAGAAGTACCTTGCCGTCACCGCCGCCGACGTGCAGCGCGTCTGCCAGAAGTACCTGCGGCCCGAGAATGAAACGCGCATCTGGATGCAGCCGGAGGGTAAGTAAATGAACCGCAGAATCGTCAGTTGTCTTCTTGTCTCCGCCCTCTGCGCGGCTGCCGTGATCGCCCAAGCTCCGCCGGCGGCCTCCCCAAAACCCCAGGCGTCCAAAGGGGCGGCTCCTTCCCCGAAGAAGGAGAATCCTCCACCCCCGGGCCCGCCGCGTCCATTCGAGTTCCCGAAGCACGCTACAAAGAAGTTGCCGAACGGACTCACCGTCTTCGTGATCGAAGATCACCGCCTCCCGCTGGTCTCCTATACACTCGACATCCTCTCCGGAGGCATTCACCACGACCCCAAACTGGCCGGACTGGCTGGATTCACCGCGGGTCTGCTCCGTGAGGGAACCAAGACTCGCACATCGCAGGACATCTCAAAACAAGTGGACTTGGTCGGTGGAAACCTCGGCGCCTCCGCCGGCGATGACACGACAACCGTGACCGCGGTGTTCACAAAGTCACACCAGGATCTCGCGCTGGAGTTGCTTGCCGACATCGTGCTCAATCCCGTGTTCAAGCAAGAAGAGATTGACCGCCAGATGCGTCAGGCGCAATCCGGCCTGGCGGTGCAGTACAACGACGCCGAATACATTGCGCCGCTCACCGCAGGACGGGCGATACTTGGGATGAGTTCCTATGCGTTCCCCACCAGCGGAACGCCCGAATCGCTTACTCGCATCAAGCGCGACGATATCGTGAGCTTCCATGCCCGTCACTACGCCCCCGGGATATCGTTTCTTGCCATCGCTGGCGACATCACGCCGGAGGAAGCGTTCGCCAAAGCCGAAAAGTATCTCGGTTTGTGGAAGACTCCCAATCCGCCTGAAACGAAACTGGTCCCGCCGCCCGCGCCCGCTCGCAAAGTCTGGCTCGTCGATATGCCAAACGCCGTGCAGACCCAAATTGTGCTCGGGCACGTCGGAGTACAGCGCAATCACCCTGACTTTCGTCCGCTCCAGGTGGCCAACCAGGTGTTCGGAGGCAGTTTCAACAGCCGCCTGAACGCAAAGTTGCGCGCCAACGAAGGACTGACCTATGGAGCGAACAGCGGCATCGAATCGTACCGCTTCACAGGCTCGATCACGGCCAGCACCTTCACCCGGACCGAAAAGACGGCCGATGCCGTGCGCATGATGCTCGACCTGTTCAAGGAATTCCGTGCCAATCCGGCCACCGATACCGAGTTCCAGGAAGCCAAGGCGTACATCATCGGATCCCACGGCAGAAATATCGAAACCCCTGCCGCCGTCGCCGGACGGGTTCTCACCAGCGCCGTCTACGGACTTCCCGACGATTACTGGACCCGCTATCGCGAGTACTTCCAGGCGCTCACGAAAGAACAGGTGGCAGCCGCGGTGCAGCGCCACATTCAACCGGACAAGCTGGTTATTGTCGCGGTCGGAAACACCAAGGAGTTCGCTAAAGCGATGGCTGAGTTCGGACCAGTCGAGATGCTGAATGCCGCCGACATCGACTTTCTCGCTCCAGATCTGCGCAAGGTCAAGGAAGCCACCAAGCTGGGCGCCGATGCCCCCGCGCGAGGCAAAGCCTTACTCGACGAGGCGGTGAAGGCCCACGGCGGCCTCGCCGCACTCGAAGCGGTCAAAGACACCTCATCCAGTTCCGATATGAAGATGACGCTGCCTCAGGGCCAGATGAACGCCAAGTCCACGGAGGAGGTCCTCTATCCCTCCGGCTACCGCCTGGTGTTGAAGCTCCCTGTAGGTGAGGTCGTTCAGGCGACCGATGGGACAACTGCCTGGGTGTCACAAGGGCCCATGAGCAAGGAACTCCCGCCCGCGGTAGGGAAGGAGCTGACTCTTGCGCTACGCACAGCAGCAGCCTTGGAACTGCTTCGCTCCGCTGCAAAAGGGCAGGCGGAGGTCGCCGCGCTTGATCCGGTTGAAGCCGGCGGTAAGAAGCTCGATACGTTCCTATGGAAGCGCGACGGCGATGAAATCAAACTCTCGCTCGATCCCCAGACCCGGCTCGTCACCCGGCTCGCTTACACCAGCCAAGGCCGCGAGGTGGTCGTCCTATTCTCCGACTATCGCGACTCTGGCGGAGTCAAGCTCCCGTTCAAAGAGCTGATCGCACAAGGCGGCCAGCAGGTAGGTGAACGCACCTACACCGAGCGCAAAGTGAATGCCGGTCTCGACCCGGCCAGGTTCAAGAAACCGTAACGGTCCAAGTCTGGAGTGGCCCGCCCGGACTCGCCCCCACTGCCTGCGCGGCGATAGAATACGCGCAGCATGCCGATTTCTATGACTCGCCGCGTCGCGGTGCGGGCAGCAGCCGCAGCGCCGTACATTTTGACATCGAGAAGCGCCGCCACCCAGTCACCGGCGGGGGGCCGTCCTTGGAACATCCTTTGGCTGTCCTCGGAAGACACCAGCCCCGATTTCGGCTGCTACGGCGACTCGTACGCTCACACCCCCAACCTGGACCGGCTCGCCTCCCAAGGCGCCCGCTACACACACGCCTTTTCCGTGTACGGGGTTTGCGCTCCCAGCCGGTCTTCGATCATCACCGGCATGTATCCGACTGCAATCGGAACTTGTCACATGCGTTCCGACGGCGTGCCCCCGTCCGAAGTGAAGTGCTTCACGGAATACCTGCGGGCAGCGGGCTACTACTGCACCAACAACGTCAAAACCGACTACAATTTCCCTCCTCCGCTCACCGCCTGGGATGAATCCTCCAACCGGGCACATTACAAGAATCGCGAACCCGGCCAGCCTTTCTTCGCCGTCTTCAACGACACCATCTCGCACGAAAGCCAGATCCGCGCCGCTCCCGAGGACTTCGCCAGACAGACCGCCGCACTCCAACCCTCCGAGCGCCACGATCCGAACAAAGCCAAACTGCCGTCCTATTACCCCGACACTCCCGTCGTGAGGCGCGATTGGGCCAACTACTACGATCTGGTCACAGCGATGGACTACCATGTCGGCCAGCGTCTCAAAGAACTAGAGGATGCCGGACTGGCCGACTCGACGATCGTGATGTACTGGGGTGACCACGGCCGCGGCCTGCCGCGCGGGAAGCGCTGGGTCTACGATTCCGGCATTCACGTCCCGTTGATCATCCGCTGGCCCGGCCAGATCCGTCCTGGCACGGTCGAGTCCCGCATGGTCAGCCTGATGGATCTCGGTCCAACGCTGCTTTCGATCGCCGGTATCGCTCCGCCCTCCTACATGCATGGGCGGGCGTTTCTCGGCCAGCACCAGGCGGCGCCGCGCAAGTACATTTTCGCCGCCCGGGACCGCATGGATGAGACCTACGATATCATTCGGGCGGTCCGCGATTCGCGCTATAAGTACATCCGCAATTACCAGGCCTGCAAGCCCTACGCGCAGTACATCGATTACATGGACCAGATGCCGTCCATGCGGGAGTGGCGGCGCCTGCATAAGGAAGGCAAACTCACCGGTCCGCAACGCAACTTCTTCGCTCCCGAGAAACCGCCCGAAGAACTCTACGACACCCAAACCGACCCTGACGAAGTGGTCAACCTGGCTGGGAAGCCCGACCTGAAGCCGAAGCTGGCCGAGTTGCGCGCCGCGCACGAACGATGGAAAAAAGATCAGCCCGACCTGGGTCTGATTCCCGAGGACGAGCTGAAAGAACGGATGCGCCCCGGCGGCAAGAAAGCCGTGACCGCCGCTCCGAAGATCGAGATTAGAGCGGGAACCTGCACGCTTTCCTGCCCGACGCCCGGAGCCTCGATCGCTTACACGCTGGAAACCGGCGATAGGCCCCGCTGGAAACTCTACGCAAAGTCATTTTCACTGGCCACCGGAGCACGGCTCCGTGTCAGAGCTTGCCGGATTGGGTACGAGGACAGCCCTGAAGTCACCCACGGCTCTTAAACTCCGCCTCGCAAGGCGATCTTTTCTCAGATCGAAGCCGCACCGGCGGCGCGCACGCATCATCTCCTGCCGGGGGTGCGCCTGTCCCAAAAGGAGCCGCTCACGCCCGCGTAATCCACCACGCGAATCGTGAGCGGCTCGTACTAAGGGAAACCCGCGAGTATGCTGCACAGGGAGAGGCGCCACGCCTGCTAAGTGCGGCGCCTGCCTCAAGGGGTGTACCGCAGGTCATGGTGCCTCTAGCATGCGGCGGACCGGGCCCGGTTTCGATGGCTTGGCCCTGACTTTCTTATGCTTTGCACCTCCCTATCTACACCATTGAAAACAAGCGGGATAGAAGTAACCTTTGGGAATGGATGGCGTCCTAAATAGTGACCGTGAGAATCCGTTTTGGCGATTTCGAGCTTGACTCCCAAACCGGGGAGCTGTATAAACACGGCCTGAGAATCAAGCTGGCTGATCAGCCCTTCCGCGTGCTGGCTGCTCTCCTGGAAACTCCGGGGGAACTGGTCACCCGCGATCAACTGCGCCAACGCATCTGGCCGGCGAACACTTTTGTCGATTTCGAGCAGGGTCTGAACCGGGCCGTCAACCGGGTGCGCGACGCCCTCGGCGATAGCGCATCCAACCCCAAGTTCATCGAAACACTTCCGAACCGCGGCTATCGATTCATTGCCGCCATCGAGCATCCCCTCCCTGGCGTGCCGGTGGCACGCCACGCGCCCACGCCCGGCTCCGCGCCCGCCGCGACGGTAGCGGCGTCCGCTCCACCCGCCATTTCTTCGGCGTCGCGTTGGCGGCCATGGATGGCGATCACGCTGGCCGCGGCGGCGGTCCTGGCGATCGGGATCCTGGCCGGTTTTCAGGTCCTATCGCCGCCACATCCGGTCCTCAAATGGCGACGCTTGACTACGGACAACTTCGGTAAACTCCCACCCCTGACGAGCGACGGCGGACGGATCTACTTTCGGGCGTCGTTTTCAGGCCAGCGTTTCCTGGCTCAAGTTCCCGTTCAAGGAGGCCAACCTTCACGTCTGGAGTCATTTCCAGATGGGTTGGTCCCGCAGGACGCGTCCGGGGATGGAGAGATGCTCGCAATCCGCGTTGAGGGGCCGGGCAGACCCGGGCACTTGGTGGGGGTCCGGCTTGCGGACGGATCGGCTCGCCGCATTGGGAATTCCGATAATGTGGTCAACGCTGCTTACTCTCCGTCAGGAACGGAACTTGCATATCTAACCCCAAGTGAACTCTGGGTCGCCGGCAGGAATGGCGGCCGCCCACGCCGCCTGCTTCAGTTGGACGACAGCCGGCTGGTCAACCTGGTCTGGTCCCGCAGCGGCCAGGCGATTCGCTTTGGCCGGCAGAACCCCCTCACCGGAGATTCCGCTGCGTGGGAAGTCGATTCCAACGGCTCCGGGTTGCACCGCGTCCTCCCGCCCGATTGGAACCTCAGTCATGTTCCCGCGGGGTGGAGCCCGGACGGCCGTTTTGGGATCTTTGTCGCGGCCGAGCGGCTTTGGGCCGCGCGTGAACCTATACGCCCGTTTGCCGCCCGCGCAGGCAACCCGTTCCCGCTGACGGACACCGAGACACTCTTCAACCCTTCCTTGCGGATTCAAAGTCGCGTCTCTTTTGGTCTCGGCATCGACCGGCTTGGCGAGTTGCAGTATTTCGACCCCGCCGCGCAGGAGTGGGTTCCTCTGCTTGATGGCCTGTCCGCCGAGGGCGTCAACTACTCGCCTGATGGCAGCAAGGTGGCTTATGTGACATATCCCCAACGCGAGTTGTGGGTACGCAGCGCCGATGGGTCGGCTCCGGTGCAAATGACTTTCGCGCCTATGGCTGCATCTCTGCCCCGCTGGTCGCCCGATAGCAGCAAGATCGCGTTCATGGGATTCCGCGATCATGTTACAGCGGGAGCTCCGCCACGGGTCTACATCGTCGATGCCCGCGGAGGTTCCATCCGACCTGCCGCCCCCAATGCTGAGGCGTCACAGGGCGACCCGGTCTGGTCGCCGGACGGCAAGACGATCGCCTATGGACTCTATGGACCCGTCAATACGGGGGAAGAAGTCTATATCAGGCTGGTCGACGTGGCCGCAGGCACGGTACGGAAGTTGCCTGGATCAGATAACCTGTTCTCGCCTCGCTGGTCACCTGACGGCCGTTACATTGCAGCCCTAGCCTGGCGTACGACGCCGGGCGGACCGCGCAGTATGCTGCTCTACGATATGCAGACCGAGCGCTGGGAACAGATTCGGCCGCAAGCCGAGTCACCGGAGTGGACAGCCGACAGCAAGGCTCTCCTGTTTCGCGAAGCGGACAAGGTTGTACGCTTCGATATCGCCACTGGCAAGTGCACCACGATTGCCGAGCTTGACCCGGATCATAACGGCGGCTTCCTGCGGAACATCGGGATCACTCCTGCCGGGTACCCTATCCGCACGTTCAACAAGGACCAGCGCCAGATCTACGCCTTCGAGTTCGGCCGCTAGAGCCGCGTTGCATGCTACGTTGACCCTATGGCTCTCTCTGCGCTGCCGCCGCCCGCTCTCTGGACTCCCGGCTCGTGGCGCGACCGGCCCACGCTGCAACAGCCCAGCTATCCCGACCCGGCCGCGTTGTCCCAATGTTTGCAGCAACTTCGCTGCCTCCCCCCGCTTGTCACTTCGTGGGAGATTCTCGCCCTCAAACAGCAATTGGCGGATGCTGCCGCAGGCAAACGCTTTGTCTTGCAGGGCGGGGACTGCGCCGAGCGCTTTGTCGATTGCGAGGCTGGGCGCCTGGTCAATAAGCTAAAAATCCTTGTCCAGATGAGCCTGGTGCTCGTCCACGGCAGCAAGCGACCCGTGGTGCGGATGGGGCGTTTTGCCGGGCAGTATGCCAAACCGCGGTCAGACGACTCTGAAACGCGCGATGGAGTGACCCTGCCTTCCTATCGAGGCGACCTGGTGAATCGACCCGCCTTCACTGCGCAAGACCGTACCCCAGACCCGCAACTGCTGCTCCGCGGCTACGAACGCGCCGCACTGACCCTGAATTTCATCCGCAGCCTGGTGAAAGGGGGCTTCGCCGATCTCCATCATCCCGAATACTGGAACCTTGCGTTCGTCGAGCATTCTCCGCTTGCGGCGGAATACGAGCAGATCGTTCGCGCCATCGGCGAGTCGCTGCTGTTCATGGAGAACATCCTCGGGATGCGTGCTGGCGAGGCTGA
>Ga0073934_10001544_pt1 | contig 54428 bp, 59 predicted proteins | sample LarsenN4metaG_FD_76834 | JGI IMG/M metagenome (GOLD analysis project Ga0073934, IMG submission 76834) | Hot spring sediment bacterial and archeal communities from British Columbia, Canada, to study Microbial Dark Matter (Phase II) - Larsen... ...
ATGCTGATCGAGAAAAAAGGACTCCAAAACGGCAGAAGCCCGCAGGTTTACGCCATCGGCGTCAAAGAAGTTTGGGAAGCGCCACACAATCGCACCGGCGAAGTAATTCACACGATGGGCTATCCGCTCGACACACGCACGATGGGCGGCGGCTTTCTTTATTTTATGCCGGACAATTTGGTTTCCATCGGCTTGATCGTCGGCCTCGACTATCAAGACCCGTTTCTCGATCCGCACCACGAATTTCAACGTCTCAAGGCGCATCCGCTGATTCGCGAGATTTTGCAAAGCGGCAAGATGGTGAGCTACGGCGCGAAGACGATTCCTGAGGCGGGCTTGTATGCCATGCCGCAAATGTACACCGACGGCTGCCTGCTCATCGGCGACACCGCGGGATTTCAAAATGTGATGAAATTGAAGGGCATCCATCTCGCGATGAAAAGCGGCATGTTGGCCGCGGAAACCATTGTCGATGCCCTCAAGCAAAACGACTTTTCTGAAAAGACATTACGTCATTACGAATCACGTTTTAAAACCAGTTGGGCCTATGAAGAAATGCGCAAAGGCCGCAATTTCCATCAAAGCTGGGAACACGGCCTGATTCCCGCGCTGTTTAATGCCGGCCTGCAATTTTTGACCGGCGGCTGGGGCTTTAAAGAGCGCAAGCATTTTGCCGCCGGCCACACGCGCCTGCGCAAGATTGCGGATTATTACGCCGAGCAAAAGCCGGACGATAAATATGCCGATCTGAAATTTGACCGCCGTTTGACCGTCGATAAAGTGACAGACGTTTTCAATGCCTACAATTTACACGATGAAAATCAACCGGCGCATTTGCTGATCGCCGACTACGACATTTGCAACAATCGTTGCGTCGTTGAATACGGCAACCCCTGCCGGCATTTCTGTCCGGCGAATGTCTACGAGATGGTGCAAGGCGGCCATGGCAAATCGGAATTGCATTTGAATCCTTCCAACTGCGTGCACTGCAAAACTTGCGACATTATGGATCCGTACCAGATCATCACGTGGGTGCCGCCGGAAGGTGGGAGTGGGCCGAATTATCGGAATTTGTAACGTAGCACAGACTGCCAGTCTGTTGTGTTCATTATTTTTTAATTTTCTTGGGCAGTATCACAATGAGTAAAGAAAAAATTCTCGTAATAGATGATGATCCCTCTGTAGCCATGGGAACGGCCAAGCTTTTAGAAATAGAAGGCTATCACGCTCTGGAAGCATATGGAGGCGCGGAGGGACTTCGATTAGCCACTCAGGAACATCCTGATCTAATCCTGCTGGATGATAAAATGTCAGGAATGGATGGACACGAAGTGCTAATGAAACTAAAAGAAAGGAAAATACCAACCCGCGTGATAATGTTAACTGCAAACCGCGATAAAAACAACATCGTTAAATTCATGCGAGCAGGTGCTTGTGATTACTTCGTGAAGGGTGAGAGTTGGGATCATCATTTAAATGCTATTAAACGGGCATTGGAAGTTGAGGAGACAATTAGTTTCCGCGTTAGTGAAGGTATTCCAGTCTTTGAAGAAGCGATTACAAAATCAGAGGCTTTGAAAACATGCTTTGTTGTCATGCCGATTGGCAGCGGTGAGATGTATGAAGAGTATCTTAGTCGATATGAGAATATTATCAAACCTGCGGTCGATGGCTTAAAGATCGATGGCAGACAAGTTTACAAATCAGTACGCGCCGACTTTGTGAGTCAAACCGGCTCAATTACACGAACAATCTTGGATTATCTCTTTCGTTCTGATGTCGTTATAGCCGATCTTTCAGACTTAAACCCAAATGTCTTTTATGAGCTTGGAGTACGCCATTCTTTACGGAACAAAACTATTTTAATTGCAGCGAAAGGCACTAAGCCTCCATTTGATGTTGGCGATTTAAAAATAGTTTTCTATGAAAACAAAATCGGTGGAGAAAAGAAAGTTATCCCTGAGCTTCAAACGGTTCTCCGCAGACTTGCGGAAACCGAAGAGCAGGTAGACAGTCCTGTTTTCCACGCTATCCCGAAGCTGCTTTTTCCCATAGCAGATTATTCGCTTGAACTGGAAAACAGGGAATTGAGAACCACCATCTCTTTTCTTGAAGAATTCAACGATGCCGCACTTTGGAATCTACCTAAATCAGCCTTAGATGAAATCGTAAATTTAGTTTTAATTCGTGATAATTCCGTTGCGTCAAAAAATAAAAGTGGATTTCTTGAGACGCAATTAGAAAATAAAGAAATTGCAGGTGGGTCATCAAGCGGTTACTTGAAATGCTCAAAAATGACTACTTCAATTCTAAAATATGCTACTGTCGTTAATAAGCAATACGAGGGAATTAATTTGGATTATTCTGTTTTAGTAAGAGAAGATTACGAACACAACAATACTTACTCGCATTCTGCACACCTTGTCTACTATCTTTTAAAAACCAACAAAGGTATAAAAATTGTGGCTTTGAAAAGTTAAATCAAATCACCGCCGGTGGGGCGCGTTCTCCATCAATCGCATAAATTGCGTTGAAGATGAACCAAAGATTGCCTATATTGATGACATCGTCACAGTTTATTGAATCATCGTTGATAATCATCAGTCTGAGTTTTTTTATGAGAAAAGCCCCGAAAGAATTGACGCGTGAGTTGTACGGCGGCGAATGGTACGAATATGTGCCGCTGGGCAAACATGTCGTCGCGGCGCCCGGCGTCTGCGGCGGCAGGCCGACTTTCAAATACACCCGCTTGGAAGTGAGCGTCATTTTGGATTTACTGGCTGCTGGCTGGAGCGCCCAAAAAATTCTGCGCAATTATTCCCACAGCCGCATTTCCGCCGAGGCAATTAAAGAAGCCGTCCAGTTGACCAAACAAAACTTGCTCGATAACGTCCGCAAATTCAAAACCGCGGCATGATCGTTCTGGATGAAAATATTTTTGGCCGAGTCGTGATCAACGGATTGGAGGCTTGGTACAAAGGCAAGGTGACTTCGATCAACAACTTGCGGATTGATACGGTGGTTAAAGATGAGGCCGTGCCGACGATCTTGCGAACGGTTAAACAACCCACCTTTCTCACCACCAATGTTTCCGATTCATCAAGAATGGACGAATAGAATAATGAGACGTAAAATTCTTGGCCGTTATATCGTCGCCGATCCGAATATTTGTCACGGCAAACCAACTTTTCGCGGAACACGAATTATGGTTTGGCAAGTTCTTGATCAATTAGCCAACGGCATGTCATGGGATACGATAGTTGAAGAGTGGCGTGGCAGCGTCGCGAAAGAAGCCATTGCCGAAGCCGTGCGGTTATCGAATGTCATTCAGAAAGAATCTTTTTACAATTCAAGGCAATTGCTGGAAACGAAAAAGATTCTTACAGAATGACATTTCCTTTTGACCCATTTTTTTTTTAGCTTACCAATATCCTTCAGAAAGACCGCGACGATATCGAAGACAGTATGAAAACTTTCCCGAAGCCGCATCAATTCTTTTTATCAGTTTTGTTTTTTATCTTTTTTCAACTTTTATGAGCGACCTCAAAGAAGTCACAATTTATACGGATGGTGCAAGCCAAGGCAACCCCGGCCCCGGCGGGTATGGTGTGGTTTTGCTGCACGGCCATCTGCGCAAAGAACTCTCCGCGGGCTATCGCCGGACGACCAACAACCGTATGGAGTTGATGGGGGTGATAGCGGGATTGCAGGCGCTCAAAACCAAGTGCAAAGTGACTATCTACTCCGACTCCAAGTACGTGGTTGAGAGTTTCACCGAAGGGTGGGCGCAACGGTGGCGGGCCAAAGGCTGGAAGAAAGCCAAGAATCCGGATTTGTGGAAAACGTTGCTGGAATTATGCGACCAGCACGAGGTCAAATTCAAATGGGTCAAAGGCCACGCCGGCAATCCCGAAAATGAGCGCTGCGATTTTTTGTCGGTGCAAGCGGCGCAGCAAAGCGATTTGCCGGCGGATGCTGGATATGAGCAACAATGAATGACGAGTGACCAGTCGGACTTCGCCCAACTTAGACAAGGAGTTCCAATGGAATACGATAAAGACAAAGTCGACGAGATGACGCTTGCCCTTCTTTATCTCACAACATTTAATGACAAATATGGTTTGCGCGCGTGGAAAGGTTTTTGCTTGGGAGGTTTTGGATCGATTACATGAAAAAGGATATATCGATAATCCCAAAAGCAAAGCCAAATCAGTGCTCTGGACGGAAGAAGGAGCCAAACTCTCCGAAGCGCTTTTCAAGAAGCATTTCGGTTTGTCTGCTTGACTTCATCCATTAATCCGGTATTAACTCTTTTTATCCTTTGTTCTCTTTATCTTTATCTTTATCTTTATTTCTTTCTTATGGACATCATTCATTCCGACATCAACAAATATCTCGACCGGCTTTTGCCTGGGCGCCCGCGCGTTATGCAGGAAATGGAGAAGCTCGCGAAAGACCGTAATTTTCCCATCATCGGGCCGCAGGTGGGGCGGATTCTTTATCAGTACACCAAGCTGATTGGCGCGAGGCGGATTTTCGAGCTGGGGAGCGGCTTTGGCTATTCGGCGCATTGGATCGCGCTGGCGCTGCCGGAAGATGGCAAGGTGATCTGCACCGAGGCGGCGAGCAATAACATCGACCTCGCTGAAGATTATCTCAAAGCTGCGGGGCTGTTGCACAAAGTCGAATTCAAAAAAGGCGACGCGATCAAAATTCTCTCGCAAACCGACGGGCCGTTTGACATTATTCTCAACGATGTCGACAAGGACGACTACCCGCGTGCGCTCGAAGTGGCGGTGCCGAAACTGCGCGTTGGCGGTTTGTTGATCACCGACAATGCGTTGTGGCACGGCAGAATCGTCAACAATCCGCAGCCGGATGTGTACACCAGAGGCGTTTTGGAGTATAACCAACTCGCAGTCTCGGCGGAAAATTTGTGGACGACGATCTTGCCGGTGCGAGATGGGCTGGCGGTAAGTTTGAAGTTGGATGCTTGATGCTTGCTGCTGGTGCATTGTTGCGAAAGGAAAGCAGCGTGTGGCGGGGTTTGACCAGAATGCGTATGCCAAATTGTAAAACAGCCGGCTCCGTCTGTTTGTTTTGATTATAGGCGATTGTAGTGGAAGACATCGAAAATTTGCGTGAACGTTAAAAAACTGCTTCACGAGGTTCAGCCATATATTCAGCAGGGATATGCGCAGGCGAGTTTTCCGGAGTCTGTACCGAAAGTCGAGTATGAGAATGGAATTTGACAAACTAAAATCAATTTCGTATCTTATATTTTGTAATATAACAATCGCAATCTAACAAGGGATTTTACCATGGCAAAAATCGATATGGTCATGCCCAAGATGGGCGAGAGCATCGCCGAGGGCACGATTATCAAATGGCTCAAAAAGGAAGGTGAGCGCATCGAGCGGGACGAGACGATTCTCGAGATCAGCACCGACAAGGTCGACTCGGAGATTCCGTCCACAGCGGCCGGCATTCTCACCAAGATTCTGGTTGGCGAAGGCCAAACCGTCGCAGTGGGCACGGCCATCGCACAGATTGAAACTGAAGTTGCAGCGGCAGTTGCAGCAGCACCAACCGACGGTCAAGCGAAGCCTGTTGATGGAAAAGCGCCAGCACCCGCTCCACTCGAAGTAAAGAAAGTTGAAGCAACGGTTGCTGCATCGGCGCCGGTAATGGCTGAAGCTGAGCCGGTTTCACGCCAAGGCAAGCGTTTTTATTCTCCATTGGTACGAACGATTGCGAAGCAGGAGAATATTTCGATGCAAGAGCTTGAAGCGCTTCCAGGCAGCGGCGTGCAAGGGCGTGTGACGAAAAATGACATCATGGCGTATTTGGAAAATCGTTCCATGCCGAAACCTGCTGTGGGTCGGCCCGCGCCAACTCCGGCCCCGAGTGCTGCTACTCGTCCATCGGCGCCGCCGATGCCAGCGCCGGCGGTGATGCCTTCGATGCCGGTTGACGAGACGCGCGTCGAGATCGTGCCGATGGATCACATGCGCAAGCGCATTGCCGAGCACATGGTGATAAGCAAACAAGTTTCGCCGCATGTTTACTCGGTCTCCGAATGTGACATGACGAACATCGTGCGCTATCGCGAGGCGATCAAAAATGAGTTCGAGAAGCGCGAAAGCACGAAGCTGACGTTCACGCCGTTCTTCATTGATGCGGTGGTGCGCGCCATCAAGGATTTTCCGCTCATCAATTCGAGCCTCGACGGCGATAAAATCATCATGAAGAAGTATATCAATATCGGCATTGCCGTGGCGTTGGAGCAAGGGTTGATCGTGCCGGTGATCAAAAATTCCGACTCGTACAATCTCGTCGGCTTGGCGCGGGCGACGAATGACCTTGCACATCGCGCGCGCAACAAGCAGCTCAAGCCGGACGAGGTGCAGAACGGCACGTTTTCGATTACCAACATGGGCAGCTTCGGCAATCTCTTCGGTATTCCGGTGATCAACCAGCCGCAGGTAGCGATTCTTGGCATCGGCGCGATTACCAAACGTCCGGTGGTGATTAACGACGCGATTGCCATTCGCGATATTGTGTATTTGTCGCTCTCGTATGATCATCGCATCATCGACGGCGCGTACGGCGGCCAGTTCTTGGAGCGGATGGTTCACTATCTTGAGAATTTCAAGCCAGAAAGTCGTTAAAAGCTTTTTTTGCTCATGGGTGATTACAAGGAGTTTCGCGAATATCTTTAATTCGTGAAACTCCGTTCCCAAGATGAGTCAATATGAAATTTCGAATCGATATTGCTCAGAGCGCTTTTGAAGATTTGCAATGGCTCAAGAAATACGAGCGCGTGCTTATCTTGGATGCTATGGATAAGCATTTACTCGACGAGCCTGCTGTAGCAACACGTAATCGAAAAAGCTTGCGCGAGAACATATTGTCACGCTGGGAATTGCGGGTTGATAAATATCGCGTCTTTTATAATGTGAATGAAACAGATGGCGTTGTTGACGTGACCGCCGTAGGTCACAAAGAACATGGAAAACTGTTCATTCGCGGAAAGGAAGTGAAAATATGAAAACTGTAGAACTGTCAAGCACCCCCATTACTGTCGAGCAGCTCTTAGAATGGGCTAGCTTAGAGAATGTGATTATTCGACGGAACGGCGAAAAGTTTGTCGTGGCCATGGTCGATGATTTTGAAGTAGAAGTCGAGAGTCTTCGGCACAATGATGAGTTCATCGCCTTTCTCGATGCCAGAGCCAAAGAACCAAAGATTCCAATTGGAGAGGCGAGAAAACGACTCTTGGAACAAGATTAAAGAACTTCTAAAAAAACTTTCATGGGCATTTCATTACCAGTAATTGCAGCAGGGCAGGCAGACACCCGTAGGGAGGGAGGCCGCCAAATTCCTCGCCGACCGGAGTGGCTGAAAGTCAAAATCCCTGGCGGGCCGGGGTATACTGAGACCAAGCAGCTTGTCGATCAGCACCGCCTGCACACGGTTTGCGAAGAGGCGCGGTGTCCGAACATTGCGGAATGCTGGTCGCGGCGCAGCGCCACGTTCATGATTCTTGGCGACGTTTGCACGCGGAGTTGCGGCTTTTGCGCAGTGAAAACGGGCCGGCCGCTTTATTTCGATTGGGATGAGCCGCGCCGTGTGGCCGAGGCGGTGGCGCAGCTTAATTTGCGCCATTGCGTGATTACGTCGGTGAATCGCGATGAGCTGCCGGATGGCGGCGCGCAGATTTTTGCGCTGACGATCCGTGATATTCGGCGACGCTTGCCGAATTGCACTATCGAGGTGCTCATTCCGGATTTTAAAGGGAATGAACAGGCGCTGTTGACTGTTCTCGCGGCGAAGCCGGAAATTCTCAATCACAATGTGGAGACGATTCCGCGCTTGTATCGCCGCGTGCGGCCGCAGGCAAATTACCGGCAATCGCTGGAGGTTTTGGCGCGCGCAAAAAAGCACGGCGCGGTGACCAAATCCGGTTTTATGATGGGACTCGGCGAGACCATTGATGAGGCGAAAACGCTGTTGCGTGATTTGTATGAATCAAATGTTGACATTGCGACGATTGGGCAATATTTGCAACCGACGCGCGAGCATCTGTCGGTGGAGCGTTTCGTGCCGCCGCAGGAATTTGCCGAGTTGAAAGCTTATGGCATGTCGCTGGGCTTTCGCCATGTCGAGTCGGGGCCGCTAGTGCGAAGCTCATATCATGCGGATGAGCAGGCGATGTTACAGACGGCGAATTAACAGAAGTTCTTTCGTACACGATTTAAAAGGAAGAAGGCTATGGAATACAGAACACTTCCATCTGAAGATATCCGCCCGATCAGTTTGTTTGGTAATGACGCTGTAAAGCTTTTAAAGGATGTGCAAAGAAACCGACGACCGGTTTTTCTGATTAGTAAAGGCAAAGCGGCAGGAGTACTTATGGATATTGAAGAATATGAATTTCTCGTAGAACTGGCAGCATTCCGCAAGGTGATTCGCGCCTCTGAGGCACAAGCTGATCGAGGTGAAGTCATTTCTCACGAACAAGCCATCAAGGAGTCAAAACGCTGGCATAAAAAAGTGTTGACTTTGTAGCCGTTCTCTATTAAATTATCCTATTCTGGGCTTTTGCCCAGGCCCAGAGGCAAAAAAGCAAACGGCAAAAAGAAAAAGGCTACGGCTACGCCTATAAGGGCAAAGTTGTTTTCTGCTTTTTGGGTTTGTTGTTTGCCTACCAATGGGCGGTTAGCTCAGCCTGGTTAGAGCGCTTGCTTGACATGCAAGAGGTCACAGGTTCAACTCCTGTACCGCCCACATTGTAAGAGCAAAAGACAAAGAGAAAAAAGCAAATGGGTATCGGATTTTTTAGGTAGTCAGCAGGATTGATGAATGAATTGATACGAATCGAATTCCCCGACGGGAAAGGCAAGGAATATCCCAAAGGGATTCGTCCCAACGATATATTGAAAGAACTGGGGCGCTCGTTAGCTGAGAAGGCTCTTGTTGCCAAATTCAATGACAAGGTCGTCGAGTTGGATCGTCCACTTCAAAGTGACGGCCGGATTCGCTTTTTGTCGTGGGATGATCCGGAAGGGAAGGAGGTCTATTGGCATTCGACTTCTCACATCATGGCGCACGCCGTTAAGGATCTCTATCCGGAGGCGCAGTTCGGAGTCGGCCCGCCGATTGAGGATGGTTTCTATTACGACATCGACATGAACACTTCGATCACGGCCGAAGAGTTGGCAAAGATCGAAACCAAGATGAAGGAAGTCATTGCGGCGGATCAGTCGTTTCGCCGGGAAGAGTTGAGCAAGGACGAGGCGATTCGGCTTTTTCAGCAGCGCCAAGACAAGTACAAGCTTGAGCTGCTTGACGCTCTCAATGATGATCGTCCCAGCGTTTATCACGAAGGAAATTTCGTCGATCTGTGTCGCGGGCCGCATTTGCCCTCGACCGGCCGCGTGAAACACTTCAAGCTGCTCAGCGTGGCGGGCGCGTATTGGCGCGGGAATGTCAATAACAAGATGCTTCAGCGCATTTACGGCATTTCTTTTCCGAAGAAGGAAATGCTGGAGGAGCATCTGCGGCTTTTGGAGGAGGCCAAGCGCCGCGATCATCGCCGGTTGGGGCAGGAGTTGGAGCTTTTTCTAATTACGCCAAAAGTCGGCGGCGGCTTGCCGTTGTGGCTGCCGAAGGGAACCGTCATTCGCGAAACGCTGGAAAAATTTCTCCGCGAGGAGCAGCGCCAGCGCGGCTATCTGCCGGTGGTCACGCCGCATGTCGGCAATTTGAATTTGTACAAAACCAGCGGGCACTATCCGTACTACAAGGACAGCCAGTTCGCGCCGATCAAAGTCGAGGACGAAGAGTATCTGCTGAAGCCGATGAACTGCCCGCATCATTTTCAGATTTATGCGGCCAGACCGCGCAGTTATCGCGATCTGCCGATCCGCCTGGCGGAATTCGGCACAGTGTATCGTTACGAGCAATCTGGAGAGCTTAACGGCTTGACACGCGTGCGCGGCTTCACCACCGATGACGCTCACATGTTCGTGCGCCAGGATCAGCTCAAAGACGAATTGTGCGGCGTCATTGATCTTGTCCAGTTTGTTTTTAACACATTCGGTTTTAGCGATTTTAAGACACGGCTTTCGTTCCGCGACGACAACAAGGACAAGTACGGCGGCAGCGAAGAGCTTTGGGAACAAGCGCAGAAGGACATCAAAGAAGCGGCGGACGAGTGCAAATTGCAATACGTAATCGCGCCGGGCGAGGCGGCGTTTTATGGCCCGAAGATCGATTTCATCATTCGTGACGTGTTGGGACGCTCGTGGCAGCTTGGTACCGTGCAGGTCGATTACGTCATGCCGGAGCGCTTCGAGCTGGAATACACCGGCAGCGACAATCAAAAGCATCGTCCGGTGGTGATTCATCGCGCGCCGTTCGGCTCGTTGGAGCGCTTTATTGGAATTTTAATCGAGCATTTTGCCGGCGCGTTTCCGACCTGGCTGGCGCCGGTGCAGGCGGCGATTTTGCCGATCACCGATGCGCAAGCCGAGTATGCGGCGAATGTGGAGCGCCTGCTCGCCGCAAAGAATATCCGTTGCTGGCGCGATGACCGCAACGAGAAAATCGGTTACAAAATTCGCGAAGCGGAAACCAAAAAAATTCCGTACATGCTGGTGGTCGGCGCCAAGGAGGCGGAAAACCAAACCGTCGCGGTTCGCAAACGACGGGCCGGCGATTTAGGCAGTATGACGATTGAGGCTGTTGCCAATAAAATCGTCGAAGACATTCAGTCAAAACATTTGGACTAACAGAGGCAAAGCGACGAGGGCAGCTGTCTCGGCAAATTCATTTACGCTTGGCCCTATGTTCTATGCCCTCTGCGTCATGCGATTTAAGAACCAAATCGGACTTCGTCCGGAGGAGAATTCGCTCTACGTCTAAGAAAAAATTTGTCCGGGTCAATCATCAAATCCGGGTTCCGAAAGTTCGGCTTATAGGAACTGATGGCGATCAGGTTGGGATCGTGTCGATTCAGGAGGCGATGTCACGCGCCGATGCCGCGGGGCTTGATCTCGTCGAGATCGCTCCGACTGCCGAGCCGCCGGTTTGCCGGGTCATGGACTTCGGCAAATACAAATATGAGCAGGCTAAAAAGGAAAAGGACAGCCGCAAAAAAGCCGCCGTTATTCACGTCAAAGAAATTCGTTTTCGCCCGAAGATTGATGAGCACGATTTCGATTTCAAGACGAAGCATGCGCGCGAGTTCATCAAGAACGGCGACAAAGTCAAAGTCACGGTGATGTTTCGCGGACGCGAGATGGCGCATCAAGAATTCGGGAAGGCGGTGCTGGATCGCATGATCGAGCAACTCTCCGATATCGCCAAGACCGAGCGGTCGCCGCATATGGAAGGCCGCAACTTGACGGTGTATTTTGTAAAAAAATAAGTTGCAGGGTTTATTTTGTTGGAAAATTCAGCGAAAAGAAAAGAGAGGAAATAAATGCCGAAACTGAAGAGTCACCGCGCGGCGAAGAAGCGGTTTAAAATGACCGCGACCGGCAAACTAAAACGCCAGCGCGCCGGAAAGCGCCACTTGTTGACATCCAAAAATCGCAAGCGCAAACGCAGCTTGGGCGGCAATTCCCAGGTTCATCCGGCAGATGCCAAGCGCATCATGAAGTTGATTGATGTTTAAAAAGATGCTCGCTGGTTGGCCGGTTTGCCAGTTAGCTGGTTAAATAAATAATAGAGAACGGGCAAACAGGCCAACTGGCTAACTTTAATAACTATGCCAAGAAAGGTGTAAAAAATATGCCTCGAGCACAAGGTTCGGTTCCTTCCCATCGTCGTCGCCGCAAATTATTGAACAAGACGAAAGGCCGTTGGGGCGGCAAAGGAAATTTGCTGCGCCCCGCGCGTGAAACGTACGAAAAAGGTTTGACCTACGCTTACAGCGATCGCCGCAAGCGCAAGCGTGATTTCCGCCGCCTGTGGATTGCCCGCATCAACGCCGCCGTTCGCATGGCCGGCATGACGTATTCGACCTTCATGAACTCGTTGAAGAAAAAACAAATCGAGTTGGACCGCAAAGTCTTGGCGGACTTGGCAGCGCGCGATCCGCAGGCCTTCAACAGCCTCGTTCAGTTCGCACAGCAATAACCCGGTGAGACAACCCATGAACGGAGCTCAATCTCACCACGCAGAGGAGGCGGGCGGCTCAAAGGTTGATGCACTTCTTGCCGAATTAGATCAATTGCAAACGCGGTTTAATGACGCCCTGCAGAGCGCAGCCGATGCAGCAGCGCTCGAACAAGTGCGTCTCGTCTTTTTGGTGCGCAAGGGCGAGTTGGCGCAGTTCTTTAAACGCCTCGGCGAATTGGCAGCCTCCGAACGTCCCGCCGCCGGCGAGCGCTTGAATCAACTCAAAAATGCCTTTGAAGCGGACTTCGCGGAAAAAAGCGCCGCGCTGGCCAAACCGCAAGATGACGGCGATTTCATCGATCTCACGTTGCCGGGCATTCGCCACCGTTTGGGCGCACGCCATCCTTTGCTGCAGGTTCTCGACGAGATCAAGAGCATCTTTGTGAGCATGGGCTTCGCCATTGAAAGCGGCCCGGAAGCGGAGTCTGATTATTATAATTTCGAAGCGCTCAATCTCCCGCCGGATCATCCCAGCCGCGACATGCAAGACACGTTTTATCTCGACCTCGGTTCCGAGGCCGAGTCGAAACGTTGGCTGCTGCGCACGCATACCTCGCCGGTGCAAATCCGCACGATGGAAAAACGCCAACCGCCGATTCGCATCATCGCCCCGGGCCGGGTTTTTCGCCGCGATGCGCCGGACGCCACCCACTCGCCGATTTTCCATCAAGTCGAAGGCTTGTGCGTGGATGAAGGGATTTCCTTCGCCGATTTGAAAGGCACGCTCCAAACTTTCGCGCAAAAACTTTTCGGGCCGGATATAAAAATCCGTTTCCGTCCGGGCTTCTTCCCGTTTACCGAACCGAGCGCTGAGTATGATTTTACCTGCGTGCTGTGCCGTGGCAAGGGTTGCCGCACCTGCAAAAATACCGGCTGGATTGAAATTTCCGGCGCCGGCATGGTCGATCCGGCGGTGTTCGGTTTTGTCAATTACGACAGCGAGCGCTACACCGGTTATGCCTGGGGCATGGGCGCCGATCGTCTCGCCATGCTCAAACTCGGGGTTGAAGACATTCGGATTTTTTTTGATAATGACGTGAGATTTTTACGGCAGTTTTAACATGTATCAAAGCCGTGCTTATCCGCCGCAGGTTTTTAAGGCGCGCGAAAAATTCCCGCGGGACATGATTCTAAATGCGGTGAGGGATTTTTTGCGCGGCCGCGAAGATGCGGTCGTTTTCGGTGGTCACGCCGTTAATGCTTATGTCAAGGAGCAGCGCGCCACGCAAGAAGTGGATTTGCTTTCAACGCGCGCCGCTAAATTGGCGACGGAATTGCGCGACTATCTCAATCGTCGTTTCCGCCTTTTCTTGCTCATCCGCCGGCTCAACAAGAGCGAAGGACGCCGTATTTATCAAGCCACGCAATCCGGCAACCATTTCCTGGTTGACCTCCGGCCGGTCTCCAAGCTGCCGGCAGCGCGACGAATTTCACAAGTTCTGTTCATGGAACCGGCAGAATTGATTGCGAGCAAGGTTATCGCCTATCATCAGCGGCGCGACAAACCGAAGGCGAAAATTGATCGCCGCGACTTGACAATGTTGTTGTTGACGTTTCCCGAATTCAAACGTGATGGCGGCCTTGTTGTTGAGCGGTTGCAAGCTGTAGGTGCTGATCAAGCTGTGTGCGATCTTTGGAAGGAATTAGTGGCGCAAGAGATAAAGCCAGCAGAAGATGATGATAAATTTTGAGATTTCCATTAACTAAATCTTCAAAAACACAAGATGCCGATATGCGCCCTGAATACGATTTTAGCGACGCTGTGCGCGGCAAATTTTATAAACCGTTGCACAAAGGGTATTCGGTAACCATTCGTAAGGCTGACGGCTCAACTGTCGTGGAGCATTATAAATTGATTGATGGCACCATCATGCTCCAGCCTGATGTGCGGGCGTATTTTCCTGACTCTGAAGCTGTTAATAAGGCGCTACGATCTTTAATTAATTTGATGACACAAATACCTGACAAAAGCAAATCTGCTAAGAAAAGTAGTAAACGGCGACTTTCTACGCACGCAGTGAAAGTATAGATTATGAAATTCACCTACAACTGGCTGAAAGAATACGTTGACACGCCGCTCTCGCCGCAGGAAATCGGCGCGGGCTTGACGATGCTCGGCTTGGAGCTTGAAGGCATGAGCAGCACCGTGCCGACTCTTGACGGCGTGGTGGTGGGAAAAGTTCTTGCCTGCGAAGCGCATCCGCAATCGACACGTCTGCATGTTTGCCAGGTGAATATCGGCAGGGAGGAGCTGAAAGTCGTTTGCGGCGCGCCGAATGTCGAGGCCGGACAACTCGTTGCCGTTGCGCCGCCGGGAACGACGCTGCCGGACGGAATGAAGGTTGAAGCGCGTCCGATTCGCGGGGTGGAATCGTACGGCATGATTTGCAGCGAAGCCGAGCTTGGTCTTTCCGAAGAAGCTGAAACGATTTTGGTCTTGAATGGTGAGGCCAAGCCGGGACAATTTTTGCGTGACGTCGTCGAACAGGATTTTGTATTCGAAATTAATGTGACGCCCAATCGCCCGGATTGCCTGGGAATCATCGGCGTGGCGCGCGAAGTCGGCTTGATAACCGGAACGCCGTTAAAGCATCCGAAAGTCAAATTAAAAGAAAGCACAACGGCGATTGATAAACTCGCGAAAGTTCAAATCAAAGATCCCATCGGATGCCCACGATATGATGCTCGTCTCATTCAACATGTCAAGATCGGCCCGTCGCCGCAATGGCTGGTAAAACGTTTGAGCGCGATCGGTTTGCGTTCGATTTCCAATATTGTCGACGTGACGAATTACGTGATGTTGGAAACCGGCCAACCGATTCACGCCTTTGATTTCGAGTTGCTGGAAAAATCCAAAATCGTCGTGCAGCGCGCGAAGGCCGGCGAGAAATTTCAAACGCTTGATGAAAAAGAGCACACGCTGCAAGCCGATGATTTGATGATTTGCGACGGCGCGCGGCCGGTGGCGCTTGCCGGCGTCATGGGTGGCTTGAATTCCGAAGTTTCCAGCAACACGCGCCACGTGCTCATCGAATGCGCCTATTTCGATCCGTTCACGATTCGCCGCACTGCCAAACGCCTGGGCATCGCCTCGGAGGCGGCGCGCCGTTTTGAAAAGAGCACAGATCCGAACAACATTCCGTTTGTGATCAATCGCGCCGCGCAATTGATGCAGGAAGTCGCCGGCGGGGAAATCGCGGCCGGCGTTATTGACGCCCATCCCAAGCCGATGGCGCCGGTTAAAATTGACTTTCGTCCGAAGCGCGCCTATCATATTTTGGGGATGAAAATCCCTCATAAGAAAATGGCTTCGATTTTGTCGCAGTTGGAATGCAAAGTCGTTCCCAAAGGCGCAACCTGGAAAGTGGCGGCGCCGACATTCCGGCCGGATTTGGCGCGCGAAATTGATTTGATCGAGGAAGTGGCCAGAGTTCACGGCTTCAATGAAGTGCCGGCGAAAACGCGTTTTGATATTTCACTCTCGAATGAACGCAATCTTCAGGAAGAAATTCACGAAAAGCTGCGGCAGTTGATGACCGGTCTCGGTGCGGATGAGGCGATGACATACAGTTTGCTGGCGCGCCAACGCGCCGGTAAATTTCTGGAAGGCCAGCGCCAAATTTTGGCGCTGCTCTATCCGCTGAGTGAAGATATGGCGGTTTTGCGTCCGTATGTCATTGCCACATTGTTAAATTCTTTGGCCTATAATCTTAATCGCAAAAACTTCGATACCTGGTTATTCGAGATCGGCTCGGTTTTCTGGCGTGAAACCGATAAACCGATTTGCGAAGAACGCCGTCTTGGCGCCGTGTTTTCGGGAAATGCCGCTTCACCATCGTGGATTGGCGCGAGCCGCCCATTGAGCGTTTTTGAAGTGCGCGGCTTTTTGACGGAAATGTGCCAGCGCCTGCGCTTGCCGGAGGTGCAATTTGCGCCGCTGCAAAATCATCCGTTTATTAAAAGCGGCTGGCAACTGCGTTGTAACGGCCAGGAACTGGGTGTTGCCGGTGAACTGTCAAGCGGCGTGCTCACGCTTTATGATATTGAAACGCCGGTCTTTGCCTTTGAATTGATTATCGAAAACTTGCCTGCGCTGGTCGATTGGCAGCGTACGGTCAAGCCGGTGCCGCGTTATCCGGCGATTGAACGAGATCTGGCGATCATTACGCCGCGGCAGGTCGCCGCTGAAAAAGTGCTGGCAACGATTAAAAGCGCGGGCGGCGAGTTTCTCGAAAGCGTGCGTTTGTTTGATTTGTACACGGGAAAGCAAATTTCCAGCGACAAAAAAAGCATGGCGTTTGCGATGATCTTTCGCGCCGCCGATCGCAATTTGCGGGACGAAGAAGTCGAGGCGTGGCACCGCCAGATCGTGCAGAAGTTGGAGCAGGAGGCCGGCGCGCAGTTACGCGCGTAGAGCAGAGCGCGGCGCGCAATGTGCCATAACATTAAACGATAGGCGCCAAGCGCTTTGGACAGGATCGAACCATGGACTTACAACAATTTGAAATTTTAGAAAACAAGATTTCTCAGGCGATCAGCACGATTCAAAAGCTGAAGCAGGAAAATCGCGAGCTGCAACTACGGCTTCAAACCTTGCAAGAGGAGAACCAGGAAAAAGACAAAAAGCTTGGCGCGCTTCAGGAAGAAATGCAAAAGATAAAAGATAATACGCAGGCGTCGCAACAGTTCAAAGTGCAGGAAGAGCAAATCCGCGGCAAAGTCGAAAAAATGCTCGCCAAGCTGGAAGAATTGCAATTGCAGTATTAAAGTGAGTTGTAACCCACGATCGCATTGGCACTCATTTTCCAGGCTTTTTTATAAATTATGTCGCCAGAAGGCAGAGTTCTAAAAGTTAACATTTATGGGACGGAGTACCCCATACGCGGCGAAGTGGATGCGGAATATATCCGGCAGGTCGCGGAATATGTTGACCGCAAAATGCGGGAGGTGGATCAAACCACGGCAGCGAAGTCATCGTTGAAAGTCGCCATTCTGGCCGCATTAAACATCGCCGACGAATTGTTTCGCGAACGCGATGAAAGGAACGGCCTGGTACAAACCCTTGAAGGCAAGCTCAACCAGCTCTCGAAACTGATCAACGAGAATTTGAAAGAATAGCTTCAAGGGCAATCCCAGCGCAAATAAGTTGGGAAGCAAGTTGCGAAAATCCCCCGTGGTAACTCTTTTGCCATGATGCGACGTGGGCAATTCAAAAAATTCTGGCCACCACTCATGACGAACGGGTTCATGTTTGGGGATTTTTCGTTGTTTACGGAGGCATAATGCACATCGGCATCGCGATCGGACTCGCGGCGGTTGCCGGCATGGTTGGTTTTTATATCGGATGGTTGTTCCGCCAAAAAATTGCGCGTGACAAAATTGCCCGCGCCGAGGCGCATGTGCAGCAAATTCTGGCCGAGGCCCGGCAAGAAGCGGATAATTTGCAAAAAGCAAAACAACTGGAGCTTCAGGAGGAAATTTTTCATAAACGCCAGGAGCTCGAGCAGGAAATAAAAAATCGCCGCGGCGAAGTTCAGAAAAACGAAAGTCAGCTTACCCGGCGCGAATTGGATCTCGACCGCAAAGTTGATTTATTCAACCGCAAAGAACGCGAGCTGAAACAGCTCGAACATTCTTTAAACGCGCGGGAACAATCGCACAAGGCTCGCGAGCAGGAGCTGGAGCGATTGATGCTCGAGGAAAACCGCCGTCTCGAGCAAATTTCCGGTTTGACCAATGAAGAAGCGAAGCGTATTCAATTAAATAATTATTTGGAAATTGCCCGCCAGGAGGCGGCGCAAACTGCGAAAGAAATTCTCGACAAAACGCGCGTGCAAGCGCATCAAACCGCCAAGACCATCATTCTGGAAGCGGTGCAGCGAACGTCGATCAATCATGTGGCGGAGAGCACGGTTTCGGTGGTGACGCTGCCGAGTGACGACATCAAAGGCCGAATTATCGGCAGGGAAGGGCGCAATATTCGCATGTTTGAAGCGGCGACCGGCGTCGAGGTGCTCATTGATGATACGCCCGAGATGGTGATGCTTTCCGGTTTCGATCCGATTCGGCGCGAGATTGCGAAAATTGCGCTGGAAAAACTTATTATGGACGGCCGCATTCATCCCGGCCGGATCGAGGAGGTCGTCGAAAAAACGCGGCAGGAGATCGGCGAACGGTTCGTTGAAACCGGCGATCATGCGGCGATCGAGGTTGGCGTGCACGGCCTGCACAATGAGTTGATCCGGCTGCTCGGCAAGTTGAAATATCGCACGAGCCACGGCCAAAATTTATTGCAGCATAGCATCGAAGTCGCGACCCTCGCCGGATTGATGGCCGCAGAGTTGGAATTAGATGCGCAATCGGCCAAGCGCGCCGGTCTTTTGCACGAGATTGGGAGCGCGTTGGATAATGAAAGCGAGGGCGGGAAATTGAGCGACTTGGGCGCCGAAGTGGCCAAAAAGTTCGGCGAGAATGAACTCGTGCAAAACGCTATTCGCGGGGCGCATCATGTCGACAATAACTTTCAAGCGCTGACGCCGATAAGCGTCGTCGTCGCCGCCGCGAATGAAATCTCCATTTCGCGGCCAGGCGCTCGCAAAGAGATGTTGGAGAGCTATTTCCAACGCATGCGCCAGCTCGAAGAGATTTGCCGTTCGTTTTCCGGCGTTATTCAAACTTATGCGCTGCAAGCCGGACGCGAAATTCGTGTGATCGTCGAGCACAATCTGGCGGATGACGCCAAAGCCGAGCAAATCGCTTTGAGCATTGCGCAAAAAATTCATGACTCGGTGCATTATCCCGGACAAATTAAGGTGACGGTGGTGCGGGAGTACCGGTCGATCAGCTTTGCGAAGTAATTTTTTCATTTGAAAATTCAGTTTTTTGCACTATATTTCCAATCAGCTTGTTTGCCGTTCGATTATGAATGAAAATTTTGTCACAGTTCTTTTTATTGCCGATATTTTTGGCAAACCCGGGTTGAACATCACGGCACAATTGCTCCCAGGGTTGCGCGAAAAGTATCAGCCGGATTTGATCGTGGCGAACGGCGAAAACGGAGCGGACGGTAAAGGCCAAAACGAAAAAGTCGCCCAGGAGTTCTTTGATTTAGGAATCGATGTGGTCACCGGCGGCAATCACATTTGGGACAATGCCGGGGTTTACAAAGTTTGGCACAAAGAGCAGCGCGTTTTGCGTCCGGCGAACTATCCGCCGGGCAACGCCGGGCGCGGCTCGATCGTGGTGCAGACCAAGAACGGCGTTTCCATCGGCGTGATCAATCTGCAAGGCCGCACGTACATGTATCCGATTGATTGCCCGTTTCGCGCTGCGGACGAAATTTTGCGCCACCTCAATCGAAAGACGAACATTGTATTAATCGACTTTCATGCCGAAGCCACGGCTGAGAAGATGGCCTTCGCTTGGTATCTGGATGGCCGCGTCAGCGCCGTGATCGGAACGCATACGCATGTGCCGACGGCGGACGAGCGTATTCTTCCCGGCGGTACGGCATACATTACGGACGCCGGCATGACCGGCCCCTATGATTCGGTGATCGGCATGAAAAAAGAAATCGCCATCAAACGTTTCATGCGGCAAATACCGTTTCATTTCGAGCCGGCGGAGGGTGATGTCCGGCTCTGCGCAGTGGTGATTAAAATTGATCGTGAAAGTGGCAAAGCGAAAAGTATCGAAAGATTGTTTCTGCGATAATTTACGAAACAACAATGAATCCTATTCTTTTAGCACACTTGGAGTGCCGGAATGCGAAAGAATATTGTTGGCGCAATTAAAATCAACGCGCCGAAAATCTTTTATCCGCTAATCAATGCCTTATCTCATTTTGGCGCCCGTTCATCGAAACGAAAAAGATTTTCATCGCAAGTTCAAGCGGCGATCATAAATTCTCGTGAACAAGCATTTCAACGTCATCACAATTGCATTGAAGGCGGACATTTATTGTTGTCAATTATAAAGCAACCTCCGGGCAAAACACATGAAGTTTTAAAATCGCTGGGTTGCGACTTAACGCGCTTACAACACGACATTGAAGAAGCCATAACAAACTATCCGGCAGGGGAATCAAATGTCAATATCCCATTTTCGAAACAAGCTGAACATGGGTTTGGATTGGCTTGCGGTATTGCGGATGAATTTGATTCTCAAGTGATTGAAGCCGAACATTTGTTTTTAGCACTTTTGAGACAAGAAAATCATCTGCTGGCACAGACTTATAAAAAATTTGGCATTAGCTGCGAATTGTTTTATACCCAATTAAAAAGAATTCTTGCAAATTAGATTTATCAAGTATGTGACCAACGTGGCTGCACAAATTATTGACGGAAAAAAAATCGCTGAAACAGTCCAACAGGAATTAGTTGGACGGATTCAGCGACTCAAAGAAAAGGGCGTTACGCCTGGACTGGCAGCGGTTTTAGTGGGCGACAATCCCGCTTCCGCGATTTATGTGCAGTCGAAAACCAAAAAGTGCCAGGAACTCGGCTTGTTCTCTGAAACCATTCGCTTGCCGCCGGAGACGAGTGAAAATACGCTTCTGCAACGTCTGCACGCATTAAACGCGGATGTCCGTATACATGGAATTCTGGTGCAATTGCCATTGCCCAAACAAATCCGTGAGCAGGTCGTGATCGAAACCATCGCCCCGGCGAAAGATGTCGATGGCTTTCATCCGGTGAATCGCGGCCGCCTGCAATTGGGCGAAAAGACCTTTGTTCCGTGCACGCCCGCCGGGGTGCATGAAATGATTTTACGAAGCGGCTTTGCGGCCAATGGCCAACACGTCGTGATTCTCGGACGCAGTCAAATCGTTGGCTTGCCGCTGGCGTTGTTGTTGTCGCAAAAAAATCCGAACGCCAATGCGACCGTCACCATTTGCCATTCGGCAACGAGAGATTTAGCCGGCCTCACTTCGCGCGCGGATATTCTCGTGGCGGCGATCGGACGCGCCAACTTCGTGACCGCCGACATGGTTCGTTCGGGCGCCGTCGTCATTGACGTTGGCATCAATCGCGTCGACGATCCGAAATCACAGAAAGGTTACCGCCTCGTGGGCGACGTCGATTTTGAAAGGGTGGGGGAGAAGGCCGCGGCGATCACGCCGGTTCCTGGCGGCGTCGGCCCGATGACGATTATGATGCTGATGCAAAATACCGTGCTTGCAGCAGAGCGCATTGCGCAACTTGGGTAGCGTTTTTTACGTTTTACGAATCACGTTTTAGATTTGCGCCAGTAGCTCAACTGGATAGAGCGTTGGCCTCCGGAGCCAAAGGCTGTGGGTTCGATTCCCGCCTGGCGCACAAAAAATTTGAAAGTCAATTTCATACCCCCGATTTCGGGGAGTGATTATTACGCGTAAAACGAAGGTTTAATGAGCCCGCTCACGGCTAAAAAGCTGATCTCTGCCAAAATCAGTTTTGCGGAGATTTGTCACTTCGATCCCGAAATTCAACAAATTTTATCTTCGAGTTCGACTCCCGCCGGCCTAAAAGATTATCTTTATCGCCGGTATGGCAACAATGGCGGCGTTGATATTCTGGTCAACGGCGAAGCGGCGGAATTGCGTTGGATTTTGCCGCGGGTTTTGCCGCAAGCCGAATCTCTTCATAAAGAGGCGCTGGCGCATGCCCGCCAACGCGATTTCAGGCCGGCGATCACGAAGTGGACGCAAGCGGTGTCGCTCAATCCGCATGATCCGGATTACTATTTCAATCTCGGCATTGCTTTTTTTGAAAGCAAAAATTACAAAGAGGCGGTGGAAAATCTTCAGAAAACCATCTCCATTTGTCCGATCTACTACCGCGCCCATCTGATTTTGGGGACGGTTCTCCTGAAAATACGCAAGTTCGCCGAGGCCGAACATCATTTGAAAGAAAGTGTTTTTTTCAACCCGCGCAATGCGTTGGCGCATTTAAATCTGGGCGCGGTTTACAGCATTCTCAAAAAATATCAGGAAGGCATTTTCAGTTTTCAGCGCGCGATCGAGTTGTCGCCCCATGAAATTCGCGCCTACTTTGGCATGGCCAAGATTTATTCAATCGTTGGCGATACGGAGAATGCAAATCAGTATTACCGCAAAGTCATCGAGTTGGACAGCAAAGGCATTTTGGCCAATCACGCCAAACGCGGCATCGTGGCCGTGAAAGAACCGACCGCGTATTCGAGCGCCGCATCGGTGGATTTGGAAACATTGTACTCCCGCGGCTATAACGCATTTCTTTTCTCCGACTATCAACTTGCCGTTGACATGTACCAGCAATATGTCCAGCGCAAACCGGAAGATGATTACGTCTGGTCGGCCTTGGGCGCCGCGTTGTTGCGCGCCGGACAGCCGCAGCCGGCGGCCAACGCCTTTGAGCGCGCCGTCAAAATCAACACTTCAAAAGCGTTGTATTACAAACAACTCGCTTTGGCGTACGATGCGTTAAATCGCTCACAAGAGGTGATTCGCATGCTCGAAAAAGCTAAAGCGCTGGGGAAAAATGACAGCGTTATGCTGGGGCTTTGGGGCAAGAATCTCATTAAATTGAACCAAATCACCGAAGCGTTGACGCCGCTCGAGCAAGCCGTCAAATTGAGCAAATCAAATTTGATGGCGCAATATTATTTGGCCGTGGTTTTGGTCCGATTAAATCGACTGGACAATGCCATGATGCATCTGGATAATGTTTTATCGGCGCGAATCAATACGCCATTAAAAGAAGAAGCGCAAAAGTTGTTGGCGCGATTGCACGGCTAATCAGAATTCCCCAGTTTTCACCCAATTTCTGTTATGTAAACTTAAAGATTTTAAACTCAAACGGCCACCATTGGTGGCCGTTGTTCTTTGGGTCGTTCCTCATCTTGCTCCCTCCTGCTTGACGCCCAAGTCGCTAGGCATGGTAAAGGTAATTTTCCAAAATATAATTTCTAACAACCTCCGGGACGAGATAACGAATTGAGCCGCCGCCGCGGCAGCGTTCGCGGATGTCAGTCGCCGATATTTCCACTTGCGGCCCGTCAATAACGTGCGTTTCCTGCAAGAACTCCGGCGCGACGTGATGCAAATCGAGGCCGCGGCGTGAATAGACGGCAAGCTTGGCTAGGCGAATAATGGCCTGCGGCTCACGCCAATTTTTCAGCTCCAACATGCTGTCGGCGCCGATAATGAGAAAGAACTCGGCTTCGGAAAACTCTGGCAGCGCCCGAAACTGCCGCAGCGTATCAACCGTGTACGATACGCCGGGGCGCTCCAGCTCGGCGGTGGACACCTCAAACTGCGGATGATCGTTCAAGGCGAGTTTAAGCATGTTCAAACGATGCTCGGCCGGCGAGATCGCTGCGGCCGGTTTATGCGGCGGGTTCGGCGTGAGGACAAAAAAAACGCGCTGTAACTGGAGCTTGAGGCGCGCTTGTTCCGCAACAATCAGGTGTCCCAGATGCACGGGATCGAACGTGCCGCCGTAAAGGCCGATACGCATGGCGTGCGCCTCTCAATGCTTGTCTTTACCGTTCGTGCTGGCGCTGCGCGAAATTTGATCGAGCATGTCTTTGGCCTGCGAAGCGAACGAACTCTGAGGAAATTTTTCCAAAAGCGCTTCGAGCGCCGTTTTAGCTTCATTCCAGTGCTCCAATTTGAACGAACACTCACCTTTATAAAAAAGCGACGGCTCCGCGTATTGGCTGTCGTAATAATGATTCAGCACGTCGTCAAAGGAATAAAGTGCGGATTCATACAATGTCATTTTGCGGTAGAGATTGCCGGTGTCAAATTCCTTTTTCGCCAACTTCGAGCGCGCCGAAAAAAGTCGTTTTTCAGCATCTTCGGCAAATTCGCTGGTCGGAAAATCTTCCAAAAAGCGCTGAAATTCTTCTATCGCCTTGAACGTGTATTTTTGGTCAAGATCGGATTTCGGCGACAGTTCGTCGTAACAAAGCGCCAATTTGTATTGCGCATCATCCAAAAACGTGCTGCGCGGGTAAAGCTTGAGCAGCCGTTCATATTCCGACGCGGCCAGAATGAATTCCTCCATGTTGAAATGGCATTCCGCCATATAAAATTGCGCCTGATCGACCAGCGTATTGCCAGGCGCATTCAAGATGACGATGCGAAATTGCGTTCGCGCCTCAAAATAATCTTTGTCTTTGAATAACTTCATGGCATACGCAAAACGCTCTTCCGTCGGCATATTCGGCCGCGCTTTGTTGCCGCCACAGGCGAAACTGATGGAAACAAGACTGAGAATAAACAGGCGGTTTAAAATGCAACGAACTTCCATGTGAATACCACTCTCCATTTTTTTTGAAACAGACAAGCATGCGGCTGCAAGCAGTCTGTGTGACATTACCGGCTGCGCAATGAGTAAAAAAGATAAATCACCACGCCGGTCGCCGAGGTGATCAAAATCGGCTCGAGCCAGCCGGAACTTTCCTCACGATTTTCCCTCCTCCCTATCGTAAACGGGAGATTTTGATCTTCGAGACGCGGCAAAAATTTTTTTGCCAGCGTATCCGCCGCGCTTTCCGAAAAAATTTTCTGAAAACTGACCTGTCGCGTCGAAGCGTTTTGCGCGCCAAGCTCGACGATGACATTCGCGGTGCGCTGCCAACGCGCTTTTTGCCAAAAGCGTCGCCGCGGCAAAGGTCGATAGACGATTTCACAACGATGCAATTGGTACGTCAAAACCTTCGTCTTCAGCGAATCAACCGGTTCGGTAAAAATCGGCCATCGCAGCGAATCGTTGAAAATCGTGACCAAACGGCTGACCCAAAAACGCTCTTCCGGTTTTGGATTTTCGTGCGGCTTGATCCAAACCGCCGATTCGCCGTTGCGAGAAATTTCAGCGGCGGCGCGTGTCGCGGCACGGTCGAAGAGCTGCAAGATCATTTGCAAATTGGTTCTCGGGGTTTGCGCGAACATCACGCCGGGCGCCAGAACCAACAGCAACATCGCAAGATTTCGTTTATGATCGCGAGACACGACGTTTTGATTTTACCGTGATCGGCGGTTGAACCTGACCGGACTTTGCGCGCAACCACGCCAGACCCACAAAGACGAGTGCGACGATTGAAACAGCATGAACAAATACGTGGCCGCGCCGGGTAAAAAACGTGGTTTCATGCCGCACCGGCAGCGCATCTTCGAGCACGGCTTCCGCAAAAAGCGGCGCGTATTTTCGGGTTCGCCCGTACGGATCAATGGTCATGGTCATGCCGGTGTTGGCGCAGCGCGCAATGCTGATGCGATTTTCGATGGCGCGAAAAATAGCGATCTGTGCATGTTGATAAATGCCGCCGCTCAACCAAAAAGGCACGTTCGGACGGCCAAACCAGGCGTCGTTGGTGATCACCACCAACAAATCGGCGCCTCGGCGCACAAACGCGGCCACCTCTTCGGGAAAGATGGATTCAAAACAGATGACGGCGGCGAGATGTTTCATTGCGGGATTTTGACCATTGACCATCGGCCCGCTCAGCTCAAACAATTTAATTTCCGAACCGGGCGACCAGTTCCCTTCTCCCATCTCCAATTTGGCAAGCCAATCTTTAAAAAAAGGAATGTCGTCCTCGAAAGGAACGCGCTCGCCAAATGGCACCAAATGCATCTTGGCATAGGTCGGGATTGGCCGTTCGTCGCCATAAATCAGCGCCGCGGAATTAAAAGTGCGATAGTCTTTGTCGTTGAGAAAAACGTAATCGGGAATTCCCGTCAAAATTGGCGCGCCAATCTCGGCGGCCAGCGTGCGCACACGGCTTAACTGTTTGGGATGATGCAGCAGCCATGTCGGCGTCGCGGTCTCAGGCCAGATAACGACATCCGGTTTGTTTATCACCGTCCGGCGTGAAAGCGACTCAAAGATTCTGAAATTTTCTTCGACGAAATCTTTTTCCCATTTTTGATACGGGTCGACATTGCCTTGCACTATGCCGACACGAATTTGCTCTTTCGGTTCTTCGGTGTGCGGCATAACCGCGAGACTATACAAATAAGGTGTGACAAAGAACAAAACTAGAATGACAGACAAGCCAATCACCAAACGCTTATTTTCCCGAAAGCGCCATAAGGCGAGCAACAAGACGTTGAGACTCACAATCCAAAACGACACGCCGTAAACACTCGTGAAGGAGGCGTACTGAATCAAACGCAGGTAATACGTTTGCGTGTAACCCAGCGTCAGCCACGGAAAACCGAGATCGCCGATGGATTTAAGATATTCAATCGCGGTCCAGACAAACGGCACGGCCAGCAAATAACCGTTCGGCCACAAACGGCGCATCGGCAGAATGAGAACGGCGAAGAGCGAGTAATAAAGTGGATGCACCAGGATGGTTGAGATGGCGCCAGGAAGCGTCGTCCAGCTTATCCAATACAGCGTCGCGATGCTAAAGATCAAACCGACGAGATAACCCCATCGAAACGCCTCGCCGGCATTTTTATTTTCCAAAAGCAGCAAAAAAGGAATCACGCCCCAATAGGCCAAAAAGCCGAGTTCGAAAGGCGGAAACGCGAAGGTCAAGGCGGAAGCCGAGAGCAATGTCAAGCCTAAATTCCGTCGCATCACAGGGCAACCTCTTTTCCACGCTGGGCTGATTCGTACATCGCCTCGATCAGACGCATGCGCTCTAGGCTTTCTTCGCCGCTGGAAAGCATGGGTGTGTCGTCGCGCAAACAATTGATGAAATGCCGCAGCTCGTTTTCGTAAGAATTTTTGTAGAGATTCGTCGGCGTTTCAGGCTTGCTCGGCGTGAGATTGATGAGGTTGCCGTGCATTTCCTTGGTAACGCGCAACGGATTTAGCTGCGCATCGCCGCGCGTTCCCAGCAGATTCGTATAGAAAAGATCTTCCTCACGCAAAAACGTCCAACTGGCTTCGAGATTGAGCGTCATCCCATTTTCAAAATGCACCAGCGCCACGGCGGTATCCTCGACTTCGAGCTTGGCAATGTGGCTGTACGTCGTGGCCTTCACGCTTTTGGCTTTTTTGTTGCCGAGCAGCCAGAGCGCCATGTCGAGCATTTGCACGCCGAGATCCATTAACACGCCGCCGCCTGAAATTTTTTTCTGGAACAGCCAGGCGTGCTCTGACCACTTTTTCTGCCGGCGCAGCCAGCCGGCTTTTGCGTAAAAGACCTCGCCGAGTTCGCCGCCGTCGATGAATGATTTGAGATTGGCGGCGTCGTAACGAAAGCGCACGTTCATCGCCACCATCAAATGACGCTTGTGCTGGCGGGCGGCGCGCACCATTTTTTCGCCTTCTTCGACCGTGCGGCTCATCGGCTTCTCCACCAACACGTGTTTGCCGGCCGAAAGCGAGTCAATCGACAAGCGCTCGTGCATGTTGGTCGGCACGCAAATGTCGACCGCGTCGATGTCGTCGCGCTTGAGCAAATCCTCATCGCGCGTGAAAAATTGCGGGATCTTGTATCTTTCCGCGACGGCTTTGGCGCGCGTTTTAACCGTGTCACAAACGGCGACCAGCTCGACGTTTTCCAGCTTTTTCCAAACCGGAATATGCGCCACCTGGGCGATCCATCCCGCGCCGATTATGGCGACCCTTACCTTTTCCATGATTATCCAACCAATTTTAAATTTTCAAGTGAAAACTTAAAATTTGCAATTTGCATTCAGTTACATTCGTTTCAAACTATCGAGATAGCTCTGCAAGATAAACACCGCCGCCATGCGGTCAACCTCGCCGCGTTTCGTCGCACGCGACGAGATGCCCATTTCGCGCAGCGCGCGTGCGGCTTGCACTGAAGACAGGCGCTCGTCCCACGCCACGATTGGGATTGGCACCCGCGCCGCTAACTCCCGCATCAAGTCACGCGCCAATTTCGCCATCTCGCCTTCGCTGCCGTCCATGTGGCGCGGCAAACCCATCACCACGCGGACGACTTCATTCTCGCGAATAATTGCAACGAGACGCTGCACCAACGCCTGGCGAGATTTGTATTGCACAGTCTCCACCCCGCGCGCGATAATTTGCATCGGGTCGCTGATCGCCAAACCGGCTCGTTTCAAGCCGAAGTCGACGGCCAAAATACGCCCTGCAAGCGCAGCCGGCGGCATCACGTTGCTTTCTTTACGGAACGTGTCCAAAGCGTCGAATGGCGATGGGGTTAATTTTGCGTCGCGCTTTCCGGCGCCTTTGGCGCAGTCATCGCCGCTTCTTCGCTCCAATCTTCCTGCCACTCGTCGTCGTCCAAGCCTTCCATAATATCCGGACGCGGCTTGATGTCGGTGAGCGGCTGTTTCAACACTTCTTTCAACATTTTGCCCGCTTTGAAATGGGTTTTGCGCCGCGCCGGCACGTAAATAATCTCGCCGGTTTTGGGATTGCGCGCTTTCGGTTTCGGCTTCGTCGTTTTCACTTCAAACACGCCAAAATCGCGGATTTCAATGCGGACTTCCGGATTCGCCGCTTCCATAAACTCGCGCAGCGCCGTAAACACGCCGTCGACGATTTTTTCCGTCAGGTAGATTTTTTCGCCGACGATTTTAGCGGTGCGTTTGGCGACGTCTTTTTTTGTGATCGTGCTTTTCATACAATCACTCCTCAGTTTGCGTTAGTCCAAAATCGGAGAAGGCGCGAGTTAATGATCGGTAACCGGCTCGCCGGCTCCGTCAAGCCGCTCGACATTGATCACGCCATTGACCTTGCTGATTTTATTGATCACGCGGGTTAAATGCTGCAAGTTTTCGACTTCGATGATAATGTTGCTGTGCACTAGCGAATCCTGGGCGCGCATTTCGACGCTCACGATGTTGGTATCGGTTTGTGAGATCGACTCGCTCACGTCGCGCAGAAAGTGCTTGCGGTCTTCGCCGAGCATGTGCAGACGAACCATAAACCGCTTGTTTTGCTCGACGTCCCATTCCACTTCGATGTTGCGCTCCGGATTCTCCATGTGCTTGAGAATGTTTTTGCAATCAGCGCGGTGAATCACCACGCCCTGGCCTTGCGTCACAAACCCGAGAATGCGATCTCCCGGCACCGGCTGGCAACATTTACCGAAGTGGATGAGCAGATTATCGATGCCCTGAACGCGAACCCCTTTGGCCGAACCGCGCGCGCGGTTGAGAAATTTCTTGATGAAATTTTCTTCTTTCTTTTCAGGTTCGCGTTTTTCCGGAGAAATTCGATTGATGATCTGCTGGGGCGAAACATCGCCGCGGCCGACCGCGCTGAAAAGATCGGCCGCCTCGCCGAAACCAAAACTCTGCGCAATGGCTTTGAGATCGATTTCATCCTTCTTAATATTGAGTTGCTTGAATTGCCGGTGTAGAATCTCTTCGCCCAGTTTCTGGCTTTGCTCCAGCATGGATTCTTTGATCCATTTTTTGATTTTGGAGCGCGCCTTGGAGGTGCGGACGAATTTGATCCAATCCGGATTCGGCTTTTGATTGGCGCCGGTGATGATCTCGATGGAATCGCCGCTGCGCAGTTTATGGTTGAGCGGCACGATCTTGCCGTTGACTTTGGCGCCGAGGCAGTGCATGCCGATCTTGGTGTGCACCGCAAAGGCAAAATCAACCGGCGTGCTGCCGACCGGCAACTTGATCAGATCGCCCTTGGGCGTAAAAACAAAAACCTCCTCTTGAAACAAATCGATGCGCAGGTTTTCCATGAACTCCTGCGGATCGTTGGTGTCGTATTGCCAATCGATCATCTGCCGCAGCCACACCAGATGCTCGTCAAGCTCGTCATCTTTTTGCTTGCCTTCTTTATAACGCCAGTGCGCCGCAATGCCCTCTTCCGCCGTGCGGTGCATATCTTCCGTGCGAATCTGAATCTCGACCATTTTGCCGCCCGGCCCGATCACCGTGGTGTGCAGCGATTGATACATGTTGGACTTGGGCGTTGCGATATAATCTTTAAAACGTTCCTGAATCGGCGTAAAAAGGCTGTGCACGATGCCGAGCGCGAAATAACATTCTTCCACCCGTTTGGTGACGATGCGAATCGCTGAAAGATCATAAACTTCCTCGAATGTTTTTTCCTGGCGCAGCATCTTTTGATAGATGCTGTGAAAATGTTTCGGCCGGCCGGTGATTTTGGCGATGACGCCGGCTTGTTTAAGCTCTTTTCGTATCGGCGTCGTCACCCGTCGAATATACGCCTCGCGCTCCTCGCGTTTTTCGGCAATATTCTGCACCAGCTCCCAGTAGGTTTTGGGCGCCAGGGTCTTCAGCGCCAAATCTTCAAGCTCCCAGCGGACTTTGGCGATGCCGAGACGATGCGCCAGCGGCGCATAAACGTCGCGGGTTTCGATCGCGATGCGCAGGCGTTTTTTCTCCGGCAAATACTCGATGGTGCGCATGTTGTGCAGCCGGTCGGCAAATTTGATCAAAATGACGCGGATGTCTTTCACCATCGACAGCAGCATCTTGCGGAAATTTTCCGCCTGCCGCGCTTCGAGGCTGTCGAATTTCAATTCGGAGATTTTGGTGACGCCGTCGACCAAAACCGCCACCTCGCGGCCGAATTTTTCTTCGACTTCGGCAATCTTGACGCCGGTGTCCTCCACCACGTCGTGCAACAAGCCGCCGGCGATGGTGAAATAATCCAGGCGCAGATCGCAGAGAATTTTAGCGACCTCGAGGCAATGCTCGAAATATGGCGCGCCCGATTTGCGCAGTTGATCTTTATGCGCTTCCTCGGCAAAATGATACGCGCGAGTCAACAAACCGACGTCGACAGTGTGATGACTGTATCGCCGCAGCTTACGCTGAATCCAGCGAAAAGTTTTTTCATAATCTTTTGTGTCCATGGCACAGCTCTCCCCGGAGCATAAACAAGGTTGACGAACAATAGCGCCGCGCCATCCCTGCGGGCGAAGCCTTACATACGTTATATGACCAACACCGTCTCAAAACGGTGTTTCAAGTGGAGAATCAGAACGGTTTTTTTCCAAATTTGCAAACAAGACATAATCTTTCAGGAACATGACTTTCGCCGAGCCGGTCGGGCCGTTGCGCTGCTTGCCGATGATGATCTCACTGATGCCTTCAAATTCGACGCGGTCGTAAACTTCCGGACGATAAATGAAAAGCACGACGTCGGCGTCTTGCTCGATGGCGCCGGACTCGCGGAGATCGGAGAGAATCGGGCGACGATCACCGCCGCGCGTCTCCACGGCGCGGGATAATTGCGAGAGCGCGATCACCGGCACTTCCAACTCTTTCGCCAGCGCTTTCAAGGACTGTGAGATCATCGAGATTTCAATCTGGCGGCTTTCTGCGTTGCGCGGGCCGCGAACGAGCTGGAGATAATCGACGATGAACAATCCGACTTTCTTTTCCGCGACGAGGCGGCGCGCTTTGGCGCGAATTTCCATGACGGTCAGCGCCGGCGCGTCATCTATGTAAATCGGCGCTTCAGCCAGCTTGCCGACCGCCAGCGCGAGTTTGGAAAATTGCTCGCGCGGCAATCTGCCGGTGCGCACCGCGTGCGAATTCACCCGCGCTTCGCTGCACAGCAAGCGCAGCGCGAGCTGATAGTTGGCCATTTCCAATGAAAAAATGCCAACGCCGATTTTGTGATCGACCGCCGCATTGCGGGCGATGTTCAAACAGAACGCCGTCTTGCCCATTGAAGGCCGGCCGGCAACGATGATCAAATCCGACTTCTGCAAACCCGAGGTCAATTCATCGAGATCGGTAAATCCGGTCGGCACGCCGGTGACCGAGCCGCGCCGTTGATGATACGCCTCGATGGTATCGAAAGTTTTGTGCAGAATCGGGTTGATAAACTCAAAACCGCGGCGCAAACGGCGTTCGGAAAGGCTGAAGATGCGCTGCTCGGCTTTGTCCAAAATATCATCGACGCGCTCCTGCTCTTCAAAAGCCTCGGTGGTAATTTCGGTGGCGACGCCGATCAAGCGCCGCAGAATCGCTTTTTCAAGCACGATGCGCGCATGATATTCAACATTCGCGGCGGAGGGCACGCGCGCCACCAGCTCGGTCAGGTAATAGTTTCCGCCAACCGCGTCGAGTTGGCCGCGGCGCTGCAGCTCGGCGCCGACGGTCAGCACATCGAGCGGCTCGTTGTGCTCGAAGAGCGCGGCCATTGCTTGAAAGATATGCTGATGGTCGCTCTTGTAAAAGCACCAATCTTCGAGGATTTCAAACGCTTTGCTGGCGGCGTTGCTCTCCTGCAGCATGGCGCCCAAGACCGCGACTTCAGCGTTGATATCTTGTGGCGGCAACCGATCGATGATCTGATCGGAAGTCACCACGTTGCCGTTTCCGGCGCTACTATCTTTGCGTGGCATTTTTTTTTACTTTACAGAAACTCTGTCGTGTTGCGGTTGTTCAAACTGCCCAGCGATTTGAAGCCCGGCCATTTGCATGACTAACCGCAACGCTTCGTTCACGGCTTCATCAGTCGGAAATGCCTGTGCTAATAATACGAATTCGATCGCCTCGATCAGTGTGAGCCACCATATTCTTGTTTTACAAACTTAATACTCGTTCAAAAATCTTAAACGCCACCGCCAGCTTAGACATCAATTCCAATTCTTGCACGCGGCTTTCGCGATCGATCAACGTGACACGATTGGTTTCAACACCAAAACCGGCGCCAGGGTGGCGGGGATTGTTCAGCACAATCAAATCAAGCCGCTTGCCGCGCAACTTGTCTTTCGCGTTGTCCAATTCGTTTTCGGTTTCAACGGCGAAGCCGATGTGCAGCGCACGGGTTTTCTGCTCGGCGAGCGTCGCGAGAATATCGACAGTACGCTCGAATTCCATCTGAAAACTCGCGGCGGATTTTTTTATCTTTTCCGCCGCAACGGCTCGCGGGCGATAATCTGAAACCGCTGCCGCCATGACGAGGATATCCGTGCCTGGATAATTCTTTAGCGCCGCCTCAGCCATCTCAGCCGCAGAAACCACTGGCACAAATTCCACACCGTATGGCGAGGTCAAGTTCGTCGGGCCGCTGATCAGCGTGACCTGCCCGCCCAACGCGCGGCCGGCTTCTGCAAGTGCAAATCCCATTCGGCCCGTCGAAGGATTGGTGATCATGCGCACCGGATCGAGATACTCTTCGGTGCGGCTCGCCGTCACCAAAACTTTTTTTCCGGCCAGCGGTTTCTGTTTTTGCAGCGCGGATAAAATTTCAGCCAGAATCCATTCCAACCTCGCCAGACGCCCCCACCCTTTTCCTTCGGCTGTGGTGGCTAACATTCCGAATTCAGGATCAACGCAACGATACCCATTTTCTTTAAGCAGGCTGACATTTCGCTGCACCAGCGGGTCTTCCCACATGGCCGAGTTCATTGCAGGACAAAGTACAATCGGAACCTTCGCGGCGCGGACGGTGGCGCTCACCGGATCATCGGCAAAGCCGTTCGCCAACTTGGCGAGCAGATTGGCGGTGGCCGGACATAGCACGATCACTTCCGGCCAGCGCGACCAGTCGATATGTTCGATCGCCCCGCCGGAAGCGGGGCTTTGACCCTGGGGAAAAATATTGGTCAAAACCGGCTGCTCGCTCAATGCCGCGAATGTCATCGGCGCGACAAATTCGGTGGCGCGCGAGGTCATCATCACTCGCACCGAGGCGCCGCGTCGTCGAAGCTCGCGCACCAATTCACAGGTTTTGTAAGCCGCGATGCCGCCGCTCACCCCCAATAAAATTTTTTTTCCGGTGAAAAGCACGGCTATTTCTTGGGTTCGTCTTCGGAAGGTTTTTCAGCGTACTGATAAGCCAGCCGGCCTGAAAGCATTTCCTCCAACGCCAGGGTCGTCGGTTTCGGAAGTTTGATATACTTGACCGGCTGCGTTTGACGCTCTTCCGCCGCCTCGCCGTCGTCGTCGTCGTCGTCGTTGACATTGTCCAGGCTGCTGTCGTAGCCGGTTTCCAGCTCGATCAGGCGCTTCTGCTCGTCGTTGATTTGACGCGCCCGTTTTGCAATGATCATGATCGCTTCATAAATGTTGCTGCTGTGTTTTTTCAATTCTTCAATGGGAATGGTACTCGCCATGTAAAACCTCCGATGTTTTCCGGCCTACGGCCGTAGGCTTGCTAATTACGGTATTGATTGATAATTGCTCGCACCTCGGCAACCGTGTCGTCCAATTTATAATTCACCACGACGTGGTCGTAAAACTTCGCTTTCTTCATCTCTGCTTCCGCATTCTGCAGGCGCGTTTTGATCGCTTCGGGGGAATCGGTGTTGCGCACGGTCAGGCGGTCGCGCAACGATTCCATCGAAGGCGGCTCGATGAAAATCAAAATCGCGCGGTCGCCATATTGAGTTTTGACGTTGATGCCGCCCTGCACGTCGAGGTCCATAAACACAAACAGGCCGGCGCGCACCCAGTTCTCAACCGGCTCTTTCGGCGTGCCGTACAGATTGCCGTGCACGCGCGCCCACTCGATGAAACCACCGTCCCGAATTCGCGCAGCAAATTCCTCATCCGACAGAAAATAATAATCCCGGCCATGCTGCTCGCTCGGCCGCGGCGCCCGCGTCGTCGCCGAAACCGAATAAGCGAAATCCGGCTCGCGATTTTCCAACAACCGCCGGATCACGGTGGTTTTGCCGCCGCCGGAGGGCGCCGAGATGACCACCAAGTAGCCCGACTCCGGCCTGCGACCGGGCAGGTTTTCCTTTTGTATTTTTGAGGAAATCGATGTTTCACGATCCCCTGCGGGTGCAGCCCGCTTTTCAGCATCATTCTCAAAGGAGGGTCGGGACATGGATTCACTCGATGTTTTGAATCTGCTCTCGCAGTTTTTCCACTTCCTCCTTGATGCCCACCACCAAATGCGCCGTTTGTGCATCATTTGCCTTGGCGCCGATGGTATTGGCTTCTCGATTCATCTCCTGTAAAAGAAAATTCAATTTGCGCCCGGCCGGCTCCGAATCTCCCAGTGTTTCGAGAAAAAGCGTATTATGACTCTGAAACCGGGTGCACTCTTCGGTAATATCGACACGATCCGCGAGCAGGGCGACTTCCAGCTCGAGCCGCGTGCGGTCCAATTCTTTGGTGTCGACCATCGCGCCCAACCGTTTGTAAAGCTTCTCAAATTCGTCCTTGCTCCGGCTGGCCGCGTGCGTTTTGATGCGTTCAATTTTTTCCTGCAAACCGTTGATGCGGCCGCGCAAATCGTTGATGATCTCCTGCCCTTCGCGCAGGCGCATCGCATTCATCTCGTCCATCGCCAGTGAAAGCGCTTTTTCGACACAGGTCCACGCCTGCGCTGGCAGCGCGCTTTCTTCGGCAATCGTGAGAATATCCGAGAATTGCAGCAAATGCTCGAGCGTCACCGGACCCTGCAGATCAAGTTTTTTGATGAGGGTTTCCAAAAGATGTTTGTAGCGTCGCGCCGTTTCTTCGTCAACGCTCAGGCCGAACTCATTATCGGTTTCCGATTTCAATGTTATCGCGACATTGACCCGGCCGCGATTGACTTTCGTGCGCACGAAATCTTTGACGGCCTGCTCATAAGCGCCCAAACCGCGCGGCAACCGCATTGCGACATCGAGAAAACGATGGTTGAGTGAACGCACTTCAACCACCGCCTCGTAGCCGTCCAGGCTGTATTGCCCCCGGCCAAAACCTGTCATGCTGATGATCATAACCCAATCCTACGGACGTCGTCTTGCCAATAATGATTTTCTTTGCCTGCCCACGGGCGTAGCCCGCCACTGGAAGTTACAGACATTCCCATAATCAAATAAGTCACAAATTAAACTTAACTTAGATTTTACGAAAATTTGCGTTAAGATTCAATAGATTTTTTTGTTTTTTTTGAGGAAATAGAGGTGAACGCTGCAGGAATGCGACCCGATAGAAAAGCATTCAAATTTAGAAAAATCCAAAAGTTTCACCTTGCAACGGACTTAGTTTTTAACCATCCGCTGCTGGAATTTCTTTAAAAACTTGATGTTTGCTGTTTACCTCGCCCGGCGATATTTTGCATCTTCAATGCTGAGCCGCGCGGAAATGCGGTGGGTGTCGCCAAGATCGCTGTGGCTCAAAAAGGCGTAGTCAATTTGCAGCTTGGGCAGGCTAATACCGGCGCCGGCAGCGAACCGGCCAACATCCGAGCCGAATCGCAACGCAAAAACATCGTGTTGGTATTCCCAGCCGAGATGCGTGTCAAGACTGGCCGGCCCGGCCGCCAATTGCGCGGCGTAATCACGGCCTTCGAAGCGCACTTCAAAGTCGATAGCCGGGGACATAAAACCACCGACCATGGGAATCGCCAACGGATACGAGACGCCTGCTCTCATCGCGGGAACGATCAACTCGCGGCGGCCGGTATCCCAGGCGAGAATGGTGGAAGTCACATCTTGCAAATTAATGCCGACATTCAAATTGCCAAACGGATTATAAAGCGCGGCAAGATCAAACCCCAGACCCCAGGCGGAAAGATCGCCGACGCCTTTGTGGAGAATTTTGATGTTGCCGCCGAACGAAAGTTTGTTGGAGCGCTTGACCGCGTAAGTGAGAAACAGCGCGTATTCCGCGTCGGAAAAATAGCGCGCGATATAAGCGCGATTGGTCGGGCTTAATTTGGCGTTGGGGTTTTCCAATTTAGTTTCGGGAATATCGTCGACGCCGAGACGAATCAAGCTGATGCCGAGACTGCGATGCGGCCCGAACGGCACGGCGAAGCTGCCAAAATCATATTTGACGACGCCGGCAAATTGCTGTGCGTGCATCAGCATGATTTGCGGATACTCAATATTCACCAAACCCGCCGGGTTCCAATAGGTGGCGCTCACATCACGCGCGAGTGAAGAGTACGCGCCGCCCATGCCCAGGCCGCGCCCGCCGGCGCCGAGATTGAGAAACTCGCCGGCGTATTTGGCGGTTTTGAAGCCGCCGGCAATCGTGGTGGAAAAACTTGTTGTGATGATGGTCAAAAGTGTAAATAATTTTATTGATAAAAGGCGCATGATTAGCTCCAGGCAGTTATATTGATAATGATAAACGCTCTATCGCTTCCGGTAAATGTCTCGGCGGTGACCAATTTTGTGAATGATGATAGTTCGTTCGACTCGAATTATTTCATACACTGCACGGTAGTCACCGATCCGGAGCTTATACAATCCCGCCAGATCGCCCGTCAATGGAAACGGTTTGATATTATCTAAATTCGCAGCCAACCAATTGATTCGCTCAGCAATACGGCGACCGACAGGTTTATCCAATCGAGCTAATTCTTTGGTCGCCGCATCCAAAATGTGGACACGATACATGATTAATCCAACCCAAGTTGTCGCACCACATCTTCAAACGGCAAACCGCGTTCGCCTTTGGCAACGGATTTCTTTTGGCGCAATAGTCGATTACGCACCGCCGTTCTTATTTTCAAACCGTCATCGGGATCGCCGAGTATTTCAAAAAGTTTCCGCTCGATGGTTCCCTCAATCATTTCCCGCAGTTCTTCCTTCGTCATCGTTGCAACGGTATTCGTCATTTTGTTATTCTCCCTGTTTCGAGTTTTTTTCTTTCCAATTTCGGCTATTTGCCAGCCATCCTCGCCTAAAACCTCGAACGCGCTATGGCTATCCCAAAACTCGCGCTCTTCTTTAATGGATTTGAATTTTGGTAACTTTGACATGTTATCTTAAAATTGAATGACTGACCTAAACTCTTCAACTTCCCAACTCACTTAGAGTTTCCCTCCGCCGCCAGCTTTTGCAAGCTCGCCAGCTTTTGTAAAGCTTCCAACGGCGTCATCTGATTCACATCCATCTCCAACAAAACTTCCCGCAAGCGGCGGTCATGTTCGGCGAAAATATCCAGTTGTTGGCGCTGGCGATGATTGGTTTGTACCGGCGGTAACTCATCGCGCTCGATGGCTTGTTGCTCCAAAGTGGCCAGCACTTGTTTGGCGCGTTGAATCACCGGCTTGGGCAAACCTGCGAGCTGCGCGACTTGAATGCCGTAGCTGTGATCGCTGCCGCCTTCGACGATCTTGCGCAGAAAAACAACTTGATCGCCCCATTCTTTCACCAGCACGTTGTAATTTTTCACGCGTGGATGTCGATTCGCCAGCTCGTTCAATTCGTGGTAATGCGTCGCAAAGAGCGTCCGCGCCGCGACTTTCGAATTGTCGTGCAGATATTCAACGACGGCCCAGGCGATGGAAAGGCCATCATAAGTACTCGTGCCGCGTCCAATCTCATCGAGCAAAACCAAACTCTGCGCCGTGGCGTTGTGCAGAATATTTGCGGTTTCGTTCATCTCCACGAGAAACGTGCTCTCGCCGCCGGCCAGATTATCCGAGGCGCCGACCCGCGTGAAAATTTTATCGACCAACCCGATATGCGCTTTTGCCGCCGGCACGAACGAGCCGATTTGCGCCATCAACACGATCAGCGCGACTTGCCGTAGATACGTCGATTTTCCCGCCATGTTCGGGCCGGTAATGATGATGATTTGATGGCCGGTGTCGCCGAGATAGGTGTCGTTTGGCACGAATTTTTCGCCGAACGGCAACAATTTTTCCACGACGGGATGGCGGCCATCTTTGATATCGATCGTCAAGCCGTCGTTGATGACGGGACGGCAATAATGTTGCTCATTTGATAGCTCGGCAAAAGCCAGCAGGCAATCGAGCACGGCCATCAATCTGGCATTTTCCTGCAGCGCCGTCGCATGACCCGCAACTTTTTGCCGCAACCGGTCGAAAAGCTCGTATTCGAGCGCCACCATTTTTTCTTCGGCCTGCAAAACTTGCTCTTCGTACTCTTTCAATTCCGGTGTGATAAAGCGTTCCGCATTCGCCAGCGTTTGTTTGCGAATATAATTTTGCGGCACTTTTGCCAGGTTCGGATTGGTGGCTTCGAGGTAATACCCGAAAACTTTGTTGTAACCGACTTTCAAAGAGCTGATGCCGGTGCGCTCTCTTTCCGAAGCTTGCAATTTGGCAATCCAATCTTTTCCCGACAGCGACAGGCTGCGCAAACGATCCAGCGCGGTGGAATAACCGGGCCGAATGATGCCGCCGTCGGTCACGACCAGCGGCGGATCATCGACCAGGGCTGAGGCGATTTCTTTGGTTAATTCGGACAATTCTTGCAATCCGGCAAAGACGTTTCGCAGCAGCGGCGCTTCAAATTTTGCCAAGCTTTTTTTAAGCTCGGGAATTTTTTGCTGGGCAAAACGAATCGCCAACAGCTCGCGCGCATTCGCCCGCGCCGTGGTGACTTTCGCGATCAAGCGTTCGAGATCGCCCATGCCGCGCAACAGCTCGGCGAGGTTTCCGCGCTCGGTTTTATTTTGGATCAATTCCTCAACCGCGTCGAGCCTTGCATTGATTTTATCGGCATCGCGCAGCGGCTGCAGAATCCATTGCACCATGCGCCGCCCGCCCATCGCCGTGCGCGTGCGATCCAGCACGCTCAACAAAGTTCCTCTCTGATCTTCATTGCGCAGCGAACGCACCAGCTCCAAATTGCGCCGCGTCGCGACATCGATGGCAACGCATTCGCGATTGTTGAACCGCGTGAGCTGCGCGAAATGCGCCAGCTCGTTTTTCTGATTTTCTTTTAAATACGACAACGCCGCGCCCGCCGCGCAAATTCCGGCGGTCAAATCATCGCAGCCGAAGCCTTTCAGCGTCATCGTTTGGAAATGTCTGGTCAACGTTTCATAAGCATAATCATAAGCGAATTGCCAGCCCTCCCTGCGGGTAACGAGTGAAGGATAATTCGCAAGAACTTTCTGGCGCAGCCAATCGGCGTGCTCTTCGGCGACGAGAATCTCAGCCGGTTCGATGTTCAAAATCGACTCGCGCAAGCCGCCGTCTGCCGATTCAATCGGAACTTCGCCGGCGATGAATTCGCCGGTGGAAATATCCATCTGCGCGAGGCCCGCAGTTTTTTGCAATGGGTGAATCGCCAGCAAAAAATTATTGCGGCGGCTGCTCAACAGCTCATCCGACAAAATACTGCCGGGCGTCACGACTTCCGTGACTTCGCGCTTGACGACGGTTTTGGCCAGTTTCGGATCTTCGACCTGCTCGCAAATCGCCACGCGATAACCGGCGCGGATCATTTTGGCGAGATAAGTGTCGAGCGCGTGATGCGGAAATCCGGCCAATGGCACTTCCGACGCTTTGCCGTGTGCGCGAGACGTCAGCGTAATGCCCAACACCTCGCTGGCGATTTTGGCGTCGTCATAAAACATCTCGTAAAAATCACCCATCCGAAAAAACAGAATGGCGTCTTTATGCTGCGTCTTGATCGCCAAATACTGCCGCATCAACGGCGTGGTCAAGTCGTCTTTGGCGATTTGATCTTTTGGGTCGGCGTTGTTCAATGCTCTATATTTCCAATCCGTGAAAATCCGTCAACTCCGCGGCATCCGCGTTACGTTTTAAGTATTATGTATCACGCTTCAACCTCCATCAATTCCAACTGAAAACCATCTTCGGTTTTCACCAGCACCTCGATTTTCTTTTCCGCTTCTTGAAGCTGCAACTGGCATTGCTTATACAACGTCATGCCTTCTTCAAAAATTTTGATCGCATCGTCCAAGCCGATGCGGCCCTGTTCGAGCTGCTGAACGATCGCTTCGAGCCGGTTCATCGAGGCTTCGAATGTCATCTTTTTACTCATCCGACCTTGTCTCCATCCTTAAAAAGTTCGCGCTTGTTTGAATTATCTGACCTTCCAAAATGCCATTTAATGGATTTTTTCACTTTCTCCACTTTGGCGCCGGCGCTGCCGGCGGCAAACTGAATATGAATCTGGTCATCGACTTGCAGCTCGCGCGCTTCGTGAACCAGTTTTCGCTCCGGCTCGCGATAAACAATCGCAAAGCCGCGCCGCAAAATACTTTCGTGGCTCAAAGCGCGCAAGCGCTGCTCTTTGGCTTTGAGCTGCTGTTTCCACGCTTCCAAACGATTTTGCATCGCCAACACCAGCCGCCTCTGCATGTCATCAAGCTGCTGGCTGCGTTGGCGCACCAAATCGAGCGGCTGGCGCAAACCATAACTCGCGGCGAAGCGATTCAGGCGCTCGCGTTGTATTTGCGCGAAACGCTGCGCGTGCAGCAGGAGTTTGTGCCCGAGATATTTTAATTGCCGTTTGACTTCTTCGGCGTCCGGCGCAACCAGCTCGGCCGCGGCTGAAGGCGTGGCGGCGCGAAGGTCGGCGACGAAATCGCTGATGCTGAAATCAATTTCATGGCCGACCGCCGAAACCACCGGAATTTTGCTGGCAAAAATCGCACGCGCCACCCGCTCTTCGTTGAACGCCCACAAATCTTCCAACGAGCCTCCTCCCCTGCCGATGATCAAGACATCAATTTTTTTGTATTCATTAAATTCAGCAATCGCGGCGGCAATTTCTTCCGCCGCGCCCTCGCCTTGCACGCGTACCGGACGCAGAATAATTTCGATCGCGGGCCAGCGCCGCCGCAGGATACTCACCAGATCGCGAATCGCCGCGCCGGTCGGCGAGGTGACGATGCCAACGCTGTTGGGAAAAGCCGGCAATGGTTTTTTGTGCGCTTCATCAAACAGGCCTTCAGCATATAATCTTCGCTTGAGCTGCTCGAACGCCATTTGCAGCGCGCCGACGCCGGCGGGCTGCATCTGCCAAACGTCAAGCTGATAATAGCCGCGTTTCTCATAAACCGTGACCTGGCCATGCGCCAAAACCTGCATGCCATCCTGCGGCAAAAAGTGCAAATTGCGATTGCGGCCGGCCCACATGACGCAGGGGATTTGCGCGTTTTCGTCTTTCAACGAAAAATAAAAATGCCCCGAGGTGTGGCGCTTGAAATTGGAAATCTCGCCGGTGATCCAGATCGGCGTGAGACCGGTTTCGAGCAGCATTTTAATCTGCTGCGTAAGGCCCGAAACCGTCAACGTTTCCTGCTTGTGCTCAGCGCGGCGATAATCAACGAAGTCCAACAAACGTATCCTGTTTTAAAAATCTTGCAACGAAAAAAACTTTTAATTTTGTTGCAGTTCTTTTTTCGTTGCGCGTCATTTCTCTATGCGCATTACTTGCCCGTTAGTTGCGGACGGCCGGCGCGCAGCCACGCGGTGTGCCAATAGTTCGCCACGGCTTTTGCGGCGGCGCTCATCTGCTGTTCGGCCATCGGCCCGACGAGGGCAAACAGCTTTTGGTAATACGTCTCGTCAAAATCTTCCGGCTTCGCGTAGACACGTTTGGGATCGCGAGCGTGGGTGTCGGCGCGCAGTAAATTATCCGCCCAGATGTAGCTGTTCAAAATAATTTCAAACGCCGCGCCGGTCGGATTCGCAATCGAGTCGATGCCGGCCGGCTTAAGATAAATATGATTTTGAAAACGCTCGATCATTTGTCGCTCGAAACGACTATGAATGCCGGTGTTGCCGGACATCTGCCCATCATAGTTCTCGCTGGAATGCAGGGGCATGTGCAAATCGGCGACATAATGGCCGAGATCGGCGGAGAATTGAATGACGGCTTTGGTCCGGCCCTGGCGCATGGCGGCGGTCAGCGAATCGGTGACCCGGGCGATATGCCACGGCGCGTCGCCGTAGCGCAGCAAGGTGTCGGCGCTGAATTTTTGCGCGGCGGCTTGATAATCGCGCGGCATTTCCGTAAACGGATAACGCCCGTAATGATCGATATCGATGTAATGATGAAACTCTTCGTTTTTCACGCGCCGGCGCCGCAGGTCGGGCTCGACGGCTTTTTCGACGATGGAATCCGAGACGCTTTGATAAAAATCGCGCAGCGGCAACGGCAAAAGCGCCATGGCTTCGCGGTGAATCCATTTGTGCGCCAGGAAACCCCAACTCCAAATTGCAGAAGGCAAAACCAGAAGAATGACGATAAACAAAATTTGCCAAAGCCATTTTAATTTGTTCACGCGAGGTGTTCCTTAATTAAAGAAGCGTTGAAGAGGCCATTAACCGGGAAATTGGAGTGACGCGGCAGCGGCAGAGAGATTGAAAAAGTTGTTCCATATCCGACTTGCGACTCGACCGAAATGCGGCCGCCGTGATCGTTGACAATGTGCTGGCAGATGGCCAGCCCGAGTCCGGTGCCGTCGGGTTTGGTCGTAAAAAACGGGTTGAAAAGATTTTCCAGAATATTGGGTGGAATACCGCTGCCGGTATCAGACACGACGAGCAAAACCTCGTTCGGCGCGACAAACTGCGTCGAGACTTCAACGACGCCGGATCCGGCAATGGATTGGATGCCGTTGCGCATCAAGTTGACGAGCATTTGATTGATTTGAACCGGATCGAGCAAAAGCTTCGGCAGATCAGCGGCCAGCGTTTTCACCAGCTTGACCTGCCGCTGCTGCGCTTCGCTTTGCAGCAAGCTGCACGCTTCCGCAACAACGGGATTCAGCTCAATCAGTTGAAAAGACGGCTTCGGATATTTGGTGAAGAGCAAGACGTTGGCGAGAACCTTTTCCAACCGCATGACTTCTTCGGCGATGATTTCCGCCACGTTGAGAATGGCGGCGTTGTCTTTGGCCAGGCGCCGCAACGTGCGGGCAAAACCGCCGATGGCGACGAGCGGGTTGCGAATTTCGTGCGCGACATGCCCCGCCATGTTGCCGATCGCCGCCAAGCGCTCGGCGTGCACCAGGCGTTCGTGCGTGGTCTGCAGTTCCTTATAAGCCGCTTCGAGCTTGTTCTTTTCTTGCTCCAAACGGCGATTCGCATCGGCGCGCTCGATGGCCTGCGCCGCCTGGCTGGCAAAAATTTCAAGCGACTTGATCGCGTCATCGTCGATTTTCCGTTTGCTGTAAAGATAATCGGCGATAATCATGCCAACGAGCCGGTCTTTCGCCACCAACGGCACGGCGATGAAATCTTGCAGCGCCAACTTCTCAAAAAATTTTTGACAGCTCGCACAAACGGACTGATTGGACAAGCGGCGATAAGGCCGTTTGCGGCGAATCGTCGCGACAAAGTCCGAATCGTCCGCCGTCAGCAAAAGTTTTTGCGCGCGCACGCGATTGTTGAAAACGTCATCCGGCTCGGGACGGCGCTTGCCGTATTTCGCCAAAAAATCTTCCAACGACATGTGCTCTTCCTTCAGCTTTTCCCAAATGCGGCGCGCTTCCTCGCCGTCGGCCGGTCCGACGCCCATGCGCCCGACCAGATAAAAGCCGGTGTCGTCGGGCAAAAAAATCATCGCGCGATTGAAGCCCAGCGCCGGGCCGGCGGTGAGGCCGGTCAAAATCAAATGCAGCAGCTCATCGAGATTGATCGCGCCCTGCAGCGCCAGGCCGATGGTGGTGAGCATGCGAAGCTGATAATCATGCTTCTGGCTCTCCGTCACATCCTCGACGATGCCGAGCACGCCCGAAAAGGCCTCAAGGCCTTTCGAGGCTTCTGAGCCGTCGATTTTTTGCGGCGACTGCCACAACGGCACGGCGTGAATGTTGAGCACCGCGATTTGCCCATCGGACTTGTGAAAGTTGAACCCTCGCACCTTCCACGGCTTTTGTTCGGTGTTGACGCGCGCCACCGCGGTGCGCAAGAATGTTTCGCGCAAGCCGTCTTTTTCAAAAACGCTGCCGCCAATGATCGCCTCCGGCGCCAATCCCAGCAATTGGCCGAGCGTGGGATTGGCTTTGCGGACATTGCCGCGCGCATCCGTCGAGAAAATTCCGATGGGCGCATTGTGCAGGATGAGCGCCAAATAGTCGCGCGTGGCTTCAACTTCGGCGCGCAGTTGCAGGTTGCGCCGGCGGATGTCACGGATGATAAAAAGATTTTCAATGACATTTGCCAGCTCGAGCCAGCCGAAAGGCTTGTGCAAAAACGCGCTCACGCCGCGCTCGATCATTTTCTTTTTTAAATTTTCGCCCGCCCCATGGCCCGTGATCATGATGACGGGCGTTTTGCGCACCGTCTCATAAAGCGGATCGGTGGTGAGCGCATGAAAAACCTTCTCGCCATCCATATCCGGCATCATGAAATCGAGCAGCACCAAAGCGGGTTTCTCTTTGAGAATCAGCTCGAGGCCGGAAACGCCGTCATACGCCGACAGCAGGCGGTAACCGGCTTTTTGCAGATGAGCCCGCGCCAGCTCGTGCAGCGCGGCCTCATCATCGATCAAAAGAATTGTGAGAGGCTCGTTTGTGGACATTACACCATCACACCGAGGTGAAAAAATTCTTTCACGTTCATCCCGCCCTTTCCAGGTCAATATGGAAAGGCGGGATGAAGCCAGTCTCATCTGAGTTTCTTTTTATGGCGATTTCTTCTCAGACGTTTTTTGCGTTTGTGCGTGGCCATTTTATGCCGTTTACGCTTTTTACCACTGGGCAAGAGCTTTCACCTCCTTTGCGGTTGGTTTTTTTATGACGATTCTCATTGCAAATTTTAAATTGAAAATTCTCAATTTAAAATTTGCAATGTTTTTGGTGGCGGCTACTGTCGCCCTACGAATGCAGTTTGATTTTCCGTTCGTATTCTTGAATGCCATCTTTGAGTCGATGGCGGAGAGGTTGTTGGGAGCCGCTTTCCAATTGTGCGATGATGAGCTTGGCGCGGGCGAGATCTAATTCACATTCTGTATGCGAGTGGAAACTGCGACTTTCCATATCATAATCGGCATGAACACGTTTTTGGCGCAAATCCTTTAAACGACCGGCGATATCCTTGATCTCCGAAATACCGGCATTATTTAATCGGCGATAAAGCAACTCATGCGAAGATGCATCTTTAGGCAAAATGAAACCCAAATCACTTAGCAACTTGAGCCCGGTATTAAAAATGCCATAATAAGCGCGGCTATAAGCCGAACGGATCGATGCTTCAGTGCGCATCTGCGCCAGTTTTTGAGCAACGGTTATGAATTCTTTTCCTTCCATCACAATTAAATTGAATTTTCTTTGAGATCGGTTGCCTCAGCCCATAAAAGTGGACACATCTTATCATTAAACTCATCGGGAATAGCTGTATTAATCGCGCGAATATAATTTTGATCCGCTTGCAGCAATTCCTCGAACAAGCCCGTTACATGCAGATGAATCTCAAGTATTTCACGATTGGGAATTTCCGGATCAATCATGTAATCAAGCCGGATATTTCGAATTTCTTTAAACGTCTCGCGCGCGAGGCGAACGGCGGTTTCGACATGCGGCATCAGCGCATTTTCTTGCGCAAAACGCCACACCTCATCGGAAGCCGGCAAACCGGCGATGTAGCGCGGCTCAAGTTTGCGATGGAGTGTTGCTCGCTCCGTTTCCGAACGTGTGATATAAGGAGAAACCGCCTCCCCAACTTTGTTGGGTTGATTCGCCGGCGTCGTCTCCTGCTCCGAATATGGTTTTGGGGTTGCCATGGTTTTTTGTTGAGAACGTTTAGAATGCCACCTTAGCTTCTTCTTGCTCCGGCAAGCCTTGCTTGACTCCTTCACGCAGCTCTTTAGCGGGACGGAACGTCACGGCGCGGTAGGCGGGAACGGTCATCTTTTCGCCGGTGCGGGGATTGCGAGTGACACGAGATTTGCGTAGGACAGGATTGAAACTGCCGAAGCCGCGCAGATTCACCCGCGTATCATTGCTGGCCGCCCATTTGATCGTCGCCAGAAAGCCATCGAGCACGGCAGTGGTTTCGACTTTGGTCAGGCCCGTGCCCTCGGCGACGATATCGACAATCTGGGTTTTCGTAATAATTTTGTTTCCACTCACTTGACCCTCCTGGGAAAGGTTTGCCTGCTTACCAGTTTGCCTGTTAGCCGGTTAAACTTGTTTTTGTGATTTATCAGCCGTGGCCACAAGAACAGGAGCCGCAACCGCAGGCTGCGCCCGTAGCGCTTGCTTCTCCACTCATTTGAGCCGTGTTATTGGTGTTCGATGCAGTTGCAAACAATGAGATCAAGCGATTGACTTCATCCTTACCACATTCCGGACAATGTACAACCGCCGGGTTGGTTTCAAAAACCAATTCTTCAAAACGTTTTTCACACGACGGGCAATAATATTCGTAGATTGGCATACAAACTCCGGATTAAAATTTATAGTCGCGATCAACCGGCAAACAGGCGAACCAGCCAATGGCCAACTGCTTTTCACAAAACCCATTGATAGCGCAGAACCGGCAATGTCTGCAAACGAATCAAATGCTCTTCGAGATCGCCGAACAGAATATCCCAAATCGTCACCCGGCGCTTGCGTGGCGTCACGACGCGCGGCCGGCCTTCGATGCCGGTCACTTCAGCAGCGAGTGCTATGGCATCTTGATAAGTGCCGAGCCGGTCAATCAAGCCGAGCGCCAAGGCTTGTTGGCCGGTGAAAACGCGGCCGTCGGCATGTTTCAAAACCTCCGCTTTTTCCATCCGCCGCGCCGCCGCCACCACGCCGACGAATTGTTCGTATGCGTCATCGACGTAGCTCTGGAAAAATTTGCGATCTTCTTTGTTCAATGGCCGGAACGGCGAGCCGCTGTCTTTATACTTTCCGCTTTTGATCACGTCAAAACGGATGCCGATTTTATTCAGCAATTCCGTCATGTTGATCAGCTCCGAAATCACGCCGATGCTGCCGGTGGTGGTGCCGGGATTGGCCATGATGGTTTCGGCAGCACAGGCGACATAATACCCGCCCGACGCCGCGACTGAACCCATCGAGGCAATGACGAACTTACCTCTTTGACGAACACGTTTGGCCGCTTCGTAAATTTCCTGGCTCGCCGCGACGCCGCCGCCGGGGCTGTCGATGCGAAGAATCACCGCGGTGATCGAGCCGTCCTCTTCAAACCGTTCGAGCTGCTCGACCGCGCTTTGGCTGTCGAGAATGATGCCTTCGATTTCAACGACGCCGAGGCGTTTGCCGGTGTGCAGCGAGAATCCATCGTCCGAAACGCCGAACAACAGCGAGACGATGAAGAAAATAAAAACGCCCAAAGCGGCGGCTAAAAGCAATCCCAAAAACCAATCTCTCCCGCGAGCCATATCAATTCCTCATATTTGGACCAATTGAATGATAAATAAAAATCCCTTAAAAGTCAACACCCCGACTGGGGTACAACAAAGTTTTAAATAAAGCAGTCACTTGCAAAATCCCCACGCAGACAAGCCGCAACCAAAAAGCTCGCTCACGGAATGGAACTCTCACGGAAGAGATTTCCATGAATTCATTTCCGTGAGAGTTCCTTTTCCGTGAGCCAGATTTCTTTGCTCTTTTTGCACCGCGTGGCGCGTTGTCTGCGACAAAGATATCACTTGTAACAGGCTTAATTAATCACGACGAACTTGGCGATCTCGTGAAAATCGCCGGCGATGAGCTGGCAGAAATAAACGCCGCTGGCAACGCGATTGCCGGCGGCGTCGCGCCCATCCCAGAATAATTTATCCGCATACACGCCGGCGCCAAGCTCGCCCAGCTTAAAGTTGCGCAGCACTTTTCCATCTTCGCGCAGGATGGCGGCATCAACCGATGTCCGTTGGCTGAGGCGAAACGGGAAAAAGAGCAGGCCCTTGCCGCGAAAAGGATTCGGGCGCGGCTTTTCCAACAAATTGGCGATCTCCAATTTGCTCGCCAGGGTGGCCTGCAATTGGTAATTGGAAAAAACCGACTGTCCGCTGCTCGCCGGCAGGCTGGTATTGACCACGGCGACAACGACCGTATCTTCACGTGAAGGCGCCACCACGACGATCGGCGTCAGCCCGCCGCCGCTTTGCAAAGTATATTGCCGCGAATTGTTTTTTGAAATCGCGGTGACCATCCAGCGGCTCGGTTCGCCGGTTTGCAGAAACATTTGAATGCTCTGCGGATTGCGAATGACGCGATAAAAATTTGCGGCAACCGAAGACAGCCCGTCGCTGATCGTCGTGTCGCGCGAGGCGGTGACGGTTTTCTTAAATTTTATTTGCGGATATTTGTCGCCTTCTTCAAAATAGCGCGACGAATCAACGCGCGAGCCGGTAAAATAACACCAAGTGAAAAATTCACTGAAAGCCTGCGTAAACGGCATGCCGTAGGGCGATGATTCTAAAACGGTTTTAAAACTCCGAATCGCCGATTCGAGCTTGACATTTTTCCACAAATCGAGCACGAGGCGGCTGGCGCGGGCGCGTTTGACCAGATAGTGCAGCCAAATGGCGGCCTCGTAGCCGTCGGTTTCGTGCAGCGGGCGATCGGGGTTGTTGAAAAAATCGCGCAGGTAAAAATAATAATCGTTGACCTCGTCGTAAGCAAAATCTTCAAACCACACCGACGACATTTCCAGAAAAAAAATATCCTCGTCGCGAAAACGGTAATTCAGTTGCACGCCGTGAAAATATTCGTGCGCGACGGTCACGCGCAGCGCGGCGAGTCCGGTGGTGTTGTAGCCGGTAAAATCGTTGTCGACAATCGAATAGGCCGGCGCGCGTCCGGTGGCGTCAAGAAAATCCCAGGCCGTCTCGCCGTAACGATCCGCCGGCTCGTCGATGACGTAAAAATCGTACTCCGCGCCGTCGACGCCGCGGTCGCTCATCGGCGGATCGAAGCCGAGCTGGTTGACCAAAAGTTCGTGCGCTTTCTGCGCCGCCAAAACCGCCTCGTAAATATAATCCGGCACGTCGGGCAATTTCGTCGCGTTGGGGTTAACCGCGTCGTTGCCGGTGACGGCATAATGAAAACGAAACCGGCCATCCGGCGTCGCATACGAAAGCGGCAAGCGCGGACGCTGAAAAGCCGCGTTGAAAAGCGCCGCAAGCTCCGGGCGTTTCGACGCAGCTTGATGCAACGCCGCAAAGGCCGGAAGCCCGCACTTGCCATGCAGCTTGGGATCGTTGGAAATATTCGAGGCGTTTTGCAACAACAACTGATAATTTTGCGAACGGGTCTGGCCAAAGGCGGCCGCAGCAAATATGAGAATGAAAAAACTGAATGAATGACGCATGATGATTCACTTTCTCCGAAAGCTGAAGGTCAAGGGGACGCCGGCAAATCCGAAGCGGGCGCGGAAACGATTTTCCAAATATTGCCGATAACTCGGCCGGATGGCGTCCGGATGATTGCAAAAAAAGGCGATCACCGGCGGCGCGTGTTTAACTTGCGTGCAATAGTTGATTTTGACTTCACGTTTGTTCATCGCCGGCGGCGGATACTTTTGCACCGCCTCCTGCAAAAACGCATTCAATTCGGTGGTGCGCAATGGCTTTTGCCGCTCGCGATAGACGGCTTGTGCGGCGTCGAGCATTTTGAACACGCGCTGCCTGGTCTTCGCCGATATAAAGAGTATGGGCACGTAGCTGTAAATGCGCAAGGATTCACGCAGTTCTTTCTCAAAATTTTTGGCCGTCAAAGCGTCTTTCTCCACCAAATCCCACTTGTTGACGCCGATGACGATGCCCTTGTGCAATTTGGCGGCGGCGCTGATAATGTGCAAATCCTGATCGACGGCCTTTTCCAGCGCATCGAACAACACCAGCGCGACGTGGCAGCGGCGAAGGCTTTCGCGCGCGCGCAGCGTGCTGTAAAATTCAATCGACTCTTTGACCCGGGAGGTTTTGCGCAACCCGGCGGTGTCGATCAGCACGATCTCCTGATTTTTGTAACGCAGCCGCGTGTCGATGGCATCACGTGTGGTGCCGGGAATGTCGGTGACGATCACCTGCTCGTGGCCGAGAACGGCATTGACGAACGAAGATTTGCCGACATTCGGCCGCCCGATGACAGCGAGTTGCAAGTCGTCGGCTTCTTCCTCTTTCTCGATCTCATCATCGCCCGGTTTTCGTTTTGTCAAAGCCGGTAACAACGCAACAAGATGATCGAGAAAGTCGCCGACCTGCCGGCCGCTCACCGCCGAAACCGGCAGCGGCGCGCCGAGTCCGAGGTTATAAAAATCCGCCAGCGCCGGTTCGTGATGGGTGTCATCAATCTTATTGACGACGAGCACGAGAGGTTTGTCGCTGCGGCGCAAAATTCGCGCAATCTCGGCGTCGGCAGCGGTGACGCCGGTTTGCGCATCGACCGTAAAAATCAAACAGTCCGCTTCCTCGATGGCATCATAGACTTGTTTCAGCACGGCTTGATCAATGAGATTGCCGCTGTCGGGAAAATAGCCGCCGGTGTCCATCAGCGTGAACTCATAGCCCGCCCAATTCGCCTCGGCGTAATTGCGGTCGCGCGTCACGCCCGGCGTTTCGTGCACAATCGCCTCGCGCTTGCGAATGATGCGGTTGAACAACGTCGATTTGCCGACGTTGGGCCGGCCGATGATGGCGACGAGGCTACGCCCGTAGGGGGGTTTGTTTTTCATTATAGATTTTTTTGCTCTTCTCTATGATATAGAAAAGACTTTAGTTGAACGATCTTGACCATTCAATTCGATGCGAACCGGTAACTTCAATAGCAATCCTCGTCCGACCAATGCTTTTCGGAAGGCATTAACAAAACAGAATGGACTCTGCTGCCAGTTGTGAACACAGGCAACTGAAAGACTTGCAGACAATATTTTTCCTGTCGCATCAACTACCCCAATCCTGATTGGCGCAATGTAGTATTTGTATTTGAACTCCAAATACGAAGCTTCGTTTGCTTGATCGACTGGCTGGCGATCAATAATCCGGTTTTCCAAAAGGTCATCATAATTAAGCATGGTATGGAATGAGCCTGTATCAAAATCGGCTTGCATGGTCACACTATTTTGTTGCGCTTGAGGGTGTGCGGAACTGACAGTCATGGAAACGGTTGGATAAAAATCGTTTTTCGGAAGAGCGGTCCAAAATGACTCTTCAATAATCGGATTAGCCACGAATACAAAAGGGATCACGCCAAAATGATGACCGCTCTTATAAAGTTTCTCTCGTGAAGGATATTCATCGAGTGTTTCACCGGTTTCAATAACGTCTCCACCGACAACGAGTATCCATTCCGCGCCTCGCCGTTCTAACTCTGTATCGATCCAATTTTGATATTTGGCGTAGGCGGAAGTGTGGATGGAATCTCGCTCATCATCCGATAAAGCCAGATACTCATCGAACGAAATTTTGAAAATTTCGTCATCCAATGGTGTTGCAGGTAAGATATCGGGAGATTTTCTAATTGGTTTCGTAAGTAATCGTTCTCGAATAACTTCACGACCTTCCGGCGGCAGTGCCTCAATCGTCTGCCAGATTTGCTCAATATCAGTATTGATAACGGCCATAAGCACCTCATTGGGTTTGGTTTGTTAGCGTCATTCTTGGCGACAATACGGCGCGGTCGTCCGCTTACGTGCCATAATTGCTGAGACAGTCACGGACATCCAGCTTACTCAAGAACCTTCACCGCCACAACAAAATACTCCGTCTCCCCAAACCAGTTGGTCGGCACGCCCTTGTGCTGTTCATAAACGAGCGCGACGCGCTTGCCCAGCGTTTGGTTGATTTTCGCCGCCACGGAATCTTCGCGAACGCTGAAAAAAAATTTCTCCGGCATCGTGCCGGGCATCGTCACCATCGCCAGCTCGCCCTCCCAGGTTTTGAAAATCCACCCCTTATTCGAAAATTTTTGCACGTACCCGGCGCGTTCACCGGACGAGTAACTCCAAGTTAACGAGAGCCAGGTATAAAACGCGAAAAGCAACACCGGCGTGACAACTAAAATGCTAAACCAGCGCAGTTTGCGGGATTTTTTCGGTTTCGTTTCCATTTTTTCCTTCCTCAATTTGCAAAACGGATGACAACTTACTTTTACAGTCTTATCTCGTTGTTGCGTTCCACCGCTTGACGAACCGCCCAAGCCTGGCTCTGGTGGCAAAGCTGCTTCGCGGCTTCCTCCGCTGTCAGCCAAACCAGAACATGATGATCATCGACCGGCTCACACACCCGCTGTCCGAAGCTCGCCGCGTAGAAATGGCCATGCACTTCGAAATATCGCTGATCGCTTTCCGACCAGAAGCATTCCATTGCTTCTCCGCGCTTGCGGTGGATGTGGATCTCATAGCCGCTTTCTTCAAGAACTTCACGGTGGAGCGTTTCTTCGATTGTCTCACTTGGCTCAACGCCGCCACCGAGCAGGAAATAATAGCCGTGCCTGTTCTTCACGACGGCCACGCGTTGGTCAGCATCGAACACGACCGCATAAGCGCCGGGACGATACGTATAGATGTTTCCCGCGATGCGCTCGCCGAATTGTGGCAACTCGGTTTGGTTGTTGCTCGCGAGTTGTTTATTTGCTCCTGTGGCATTCAAGAAAATTCTTCCTCAGCTACTGACCAAGAATTTGCGTGATCCGTTTGCGCCCGTCCAATTCGATACGTAATGGCAATTCGTAAAGCAAATTTCTGCCGACCAAAGCTTGGCGAGAGTGATTAGACGCAATTAGGGGGCTTTTCGCCCAATCGCGAACGCAAAGAACATCAATAACCCCGGCAATCATTTCATCAGTTTCGGTAATGACGCCTACCCAAATCGGCAATGTATGGTAGCGAAATTCACGCCCCAAATGAGAATGAGTATGCACTTGTTTGACATTTTGGCGTTCAATGATGCCTTTGTCAACTACGAGGTCGTAATCAAGCATAATGTCCGTCGATCCAGTGTCAAGATCGGCATCAGTAATCGCCAATCCATTAGCTTTGAGATTGAGCGGTTTTTCGTTTTCGGCGGCGACTATTATCGGGAGAGTGGGATAGGAATCGTTATAAGGTAGTACCGTCCAAATCGATTCTTCAATAATCGGGCCTCTCACGAAAACGAAAGGCATCAAGCCACGTTGCTCGCCAACTGTTTCTACTTTTTGCGATTTTGGATAATTCCGCAAGGTTGGCGATGATTCAATAACTTCTTTTCCACAAACCAATATCCATCTCGCCTGATGCCGCTCAAGCTCTTGCGCGATCCACTTTGAATACTTTTCATAAGCCGAAATTTGAATCGCATATAGCTCTTCTAATGACATCGCAAGATATTCATCAAACGAGATGGCAAAAAGATCTCTCGAAACCGGTGGCGCTGCTGGAACTGGCGCGTTACCATTTTTCTTTTCGCGCGCCGAGGCGAGGCGTTTCTCCACTCTCTCAAGCTCTTCCGGCGAGAGGTCATCAAGAGTTTCTAAAAACTCATCAAGAAGCGAATTTTTAGTTTCCATGTTGGCCACCTAATATTTACAAAAAAGGTGACAACTTGCCTTGATTACTGTCATAGCCGCTTTCTTCAAGCACTTCACGGTGGAGCGTCTCTTCCATTGTCTCACTGGGTTCAGCGCCGCCACCGAGCAGGAAATAATAACCGTACCTGTTCTTTACGACAGCCACGCGTTGGTCAGCATCGAACACGACCGCATAAGCGCCGGGACGATACGTATAGATGTTTCCCGCGATGCGCTC